>TARA_R110002020_G_scaffold152794_9_pt1 | contig 259507 bp, 256 predicted proteins | sample TARA_R110002020 | Tara Oceans TARA_R110002020 (sample SAMEA4396489) | marine metagenome | biome: Westerlies Biome; feature: [MES] marine water layer (ENVO:01000295) within the mesopelagic zone...; material: water (ENVO:00002006), including particulate matter (ENVO:01000060)... | reverse complement strand
ATGTTCGCGAGCCTCGTCGGCCAGCAGTCGATGGCCGAACTCGGGGTCGTCCCGATGGGCATCGAACAACGCGTTCGCGCGATACGCCTGCACCCTCTCAGCGTTCGACACTGGCTGTTTCAGCCACCGGTAGTAGGGCTGGCGGGAGAGCTTGAGAACCCGGCACGTCACCGTCACGGGGATCCCGTCACTGGCGAGCTCTGTCACGAGCGGGTAGAACCTTTTCCCGGCAAATGCGCCTGCCCCAGATACGCCGCCGCGCGACGCAACACCTCAACCTCCTGCTCGAGCAGCCGGTTCCGTTGCCGCAACTCACGCAACTCTGCATCCCGATCGTCAGGCGACAACGACCCCGACTTGGCAGCCCGTTCAGTGGCACGCGAGCGCGTGATCCACTTCGTGAGCGTCATCGGATGGATCCCGAAGTCATGCGCGATCTGCTCGACCGTCACCCCAGGATCACGGTTCTCCGCAACACGAACGACATCGTCGCGGAACTCTTTCGGATAGGGCTTAGCCACAATGGCATCCTTCCAGGCCCGCCCGCAGGCAAGCCAGATCAGATGTCACCTATCCGTGCAGCAGACCCGTCGGCCCCACACTGGGTGAGCGCGCTCTATGCCGAAGGAGCAGAATCAGCTCATTCCGTGATTCAGCGAGTCAGACGCGCGCATGTTCCACGTGAAACATCCCGACCGCTGTTTTTGGGGCGACAATTAGACGCTGAGCGCAACTTAAATACACGTGCCTGACCGGCACGCGGTATCGGTGGGAAGCGGAGAAGGTGCCTAGCCTTCCATAGCGGTGTCGGCAAGTGCGGCGTAAACCCAGCCCAGATCGTGGCCGGCCGCTATCAGAGCCTGAGGCATGATCGAGGTTTCCATGAGCCCGGGCAGCACGTTCGCTTCGAGGAACCAGGGTGTGCCGGCGCCATCGACAATGAGATCTACGCGAGAAAGGTGTCGAAGCCCGAGTGCCGAATGGGCCGCGAGGGCCGATTCCGCGGCGCGCTCTGCATGCTCTTGAGAGATGCGGGCAGGAGTATAAAAGCGGGTCTGACCTGCATTATAACGAGCCTCAAATGTATAGGCTCCTTCGACAGGGTCGATCTCAACGGCGGGTAGCGCTACTGGGCCCGAACCGCTATCAAGCACTCCGATCGCAATCTCAACACCGGTTATGCGCTGTTCGATGAGCGCGACATCGCAATAGTTGTAAGCGTTGACCATGGCACTGGGGAGATCCGCGCGATCCGTCACAATCGAAACACCCTGAGCTGAACCACCTTGAGCTGGCTTGACGACCAACTCCCCCGACAGTTCATCGGCCAGTTCATCCAAGATGCTGTGAGCACCCAGTTCGCGGAACGAGTCACGAGACAGGGCGATCGACAGTGGAGTGCGAACTCCGACGCGAGAAACTAGTGCTTTCGCGGTTGGCTTATCCCACGCGAGACGTGCTGCGTCTGCCCGCGAGCCGACGTAGGGAATGCCGATGAGGTCGAGAAGCCCACGAAGGGCTCCGTCCTCTCCGCTCGCACCGTGCAGCGCTGGCCACACCACGTCGGGCTTGGAATCGCGGAGATAGGGAAGCAAGGAGGCATCCGGGTCACGCAGCTCAACGATCTTGCCCTGAGCCCGAAGGCCATCAGCGACACGCCGACCTGAACGGAGCGACACATCTCGTTCATGGGAGATTCCGCCGGCAAGAACTAGCACGCGGGTGGATGAAGCGTTCATGATGTCCTAGCTGAGGTTGGCTGGAGGGTTGATCATTGACGGAGCAGGAGGAGCAATCGTCAGCGGAGCTGTCTGAGAGAACGTGTTCAGCAATTCGAGTTCTCCATTAATGACCGTCGAGAGCCTACGGATGCCCTCGCGAATGAAGTCTGGCGTGGGATAGCAGAAAGACAGCCGCATGTTGCTGCGTCCGTTGCCATCCGCGTAGAAGGCTGTACCCGGCGTGTAGGCCACAAGTTCCTTGACAGCACGAGGCAACATCGACTTGGAATCGAGGTTGTCTGGCAGGGTTACCCAAATGTAGAAACCTCCGTTGGGTACTGTCCACTCCAGGTCGGGAAGATAGTCACCGAGAGCATCCAACATCGCATCGCGGCGTTCACGATACACGCCACGGAAGGTGTCGATCTGGCCCTTCCAATCGGCGACGCTCATGTACTCACTGATGATGTTCTGCGTGAAAGAACTAGGCGAGAGAACCGCCGCCTCATTAGCCAAAATGAGTTTCTCTCTAATTGCATGAGGGGCGAGAACCCAGCCAACACGGAACCCCGGGGCGAGGGTCTTCGAGAAGGTGCCCAGATAGATGACTCCATCCTCTTCAACGGAGCGCATGGCGTGAGGTGGTGGACCGTCGAAGTACAGAAGGCCGTAAGGGTTGTCTTCGAGCACGAGGATGCCGTTCTCGCGCGCGATTTCGAGCACTTCGAGCCGACGCTGCCAGCTCAGAGTCACCCCTGCAGGGTTGCTGAACGTCGGAACGGTGTACAAAAACTTGATTGTCTTGCCCGCAGCGCGCACTGCGGCGATATGGGAACGTAGTGAGTCTGGAACAAGACCAAATTCATCCATCTCGACGTGGGTGATTTCGGCCTGAAACGACTTGAACACGACCATTGCCGTGACGTAGCTCGGACCTTCGGCGATGACGACATCGCCAGGGTTGATAAAGAGCTTCGTTACGAGCTCGAGGGCGTGCTGGGACCCCGTAGTGACGACAACGTCATCAACACTGGCGCGGATGCCCTCCAACGCCATAACGTCGAGGATCTGTTCACGTAAAGCCGGAAGCCCCTGGCCGGAACCGTACTGGAGGGCCGCAGGACCGCGGTCACGCATTACTCGATCAATCGACTCGGTGACGAGGTCTTGCGGTAGCGCGGACACATAAGGCATACCGCCAGCGAGAGAAACAACTTCGGGGCGTGAGGCCACGGCAAACAACGCTCGAACTTCAGAGGCGGCAAGGCCTGAGGCGCGATCGGCATAGTGGTCGAACCACTGGTCGAGGTTGTTTGGCTGTGTTGTCATCGGTCGTCCCGTTCGGTTGACTTTAAATAATAGGCGTTTGAGGGTTCTGAGCTAAAACTGAGCAATGATTGCGTGGTGCGACGTCAAGCGGATCGCAGCTCCGCTCCGAACTACGGTAGTGGGCTGACGTGGAGCTAATCGTGATTGAATTCGATGCCTCTCCCCCGGACGTGAGAACCCGGCTCCCGCAACGTCCACGCACCACCACCACTGCCGCCGGCAGCTAATGAAGAAATCGAGAACCATAGTGAACGCTCGTACAGACTGGACAGAGGCGGACATCGGAGACCTCAGCGGAAAGGTCGCGATCGTGACCGGCGCCAACTCGGGCCTAGGGTATGAGACAAGTCGTGCCCTACTGAAGGCGGGCGCGCACGTTGTCATGACGATGCGGAGCGAAGACAAAGCCGAGGCCACTGTCGCGGCGCTGACCGCCGATCTTGGCAGCGTATCCCTCGAAACAGTGCTGCTTGACCTGGCCGATCTCGAGTCGATTCGCCACTTTAGCGAGAAGTTTCACGGGAAACATTCCCAACTTGACCTGCTTATCAACAATGCCGGGATTATGATGACGGATGCTCAGCTCACGATCGATGGTTTTGAATCGCAACTCGGCACGAACCATCTCGGACACTTCGCGCTCACCGGGCACCTCCTTGATCTCATCCGCTCGACCCCCGGCGCACGCGTCGTGAGTCTCTCCAGCGTCGCCCATCGGTGGGGATTCATGGAGTTCGGAAATCTGATGTTCCAGAACGGCTCGTACACACCGCGCGCAGCCTATGGTCGCTCCAAGCTCGCCAACCTGCTCTTTGCGTACGAACTTCAACGACAATTCGAAGCAACTGGTGTCGACGCAATCTCGGTCGCGGCGCATCCGGGCACGGCAGGAACGGGCCTTGCCGACCATCTTTTTGATCGCTGGTACCTGCGTCCGCTCAAGCCACTCGTCTTTCTGGGCATCCAATCCCCCAAGCAAGGCGCTCGTCCGACGCTACGGGCCGCAACAGACCCTGAAGCGCACGGTGGCGACTTCTTCGGGCCAGGCGGACGTAAGGAGTACAGCGGGGCGCCAGTGCTGGTCGAATCGAACGCGGCCTCGCATTCCGAAGTCGATGCCCGCAAACTCTGGGTCGAATCGGAGCGCCTGACCGGTGTTAAATACGAAAGCCTCCGTACACCCACCGAATAGTGGATGCCGGAGGCTTTCGGCTGAGACTGAGCTTTACGCCAAGAACTCCGCGAGGTCTGCTTCAATCGCGGGCTTCGGCTTCGCGCCGATAACGGTCTTGACGACTTCGCCGCCCTTGAAGACCTTCATGGCGGGGATCGAGGTGATCTGGTACTTCATGGCCATTTGGGGGTTGTCGTCGACGTTGAGCTTGACGATCTTGATCTTGTCGGAGTTCTCGCTGGCGATCTGGTCCAGGATCGGACCAACGGCGCGACACGGGCCGCACCATTCCGCCCAGAAGTCGACCATGATGGTGTCTTCTGAATTGAGGACGAGCTCTTCAAAGTTGGCGTCGGTTACTTCTGTTGCTGCTGACATTGATAATTCCTTTGTTCAGTGGGACGTTGAGGAGAACGGACGAAGGAGCGGTGTTTTAGGCGGCTTCTTCGTCAGACTCGCTGACTCGAGCGGGCTGTACAGCGCTGGCGACGAGTTCGCGAGGGAGCGATGCGAGGTAGTGCTCGGCATCGAGGGCAGCGACGGTGCCGGAACCGGCGGCCGTTACTGCCTGGCGGTAGGTGGGGTCGATTACATCGCCGGCTGCGAACACTCCGGTGATGTTGGTGCGAGAGGAACGACCATCCACAGCAACTGTTCCATCAGCGTTGATGTCGAGCTGACCATGCACGAGGTGTGTGCGGGGGTCGGCGCCGATAGCAATGAATAGCCCGCTGACGTCAAGGTGCGAAGTAGAGCCATCGACAGTGTCCGTGAGGTCGATGCCGTCAACAAGCTCGGAACCGGTGATGCCGGTTACGGCCTTGTTCCAGACAAACTCGATCTTCGGATCACTAAAAGCACGTTCCTGCATCGCCTTAGAAGCGCGCAGCTCGTCCTTGCGATGAATGACATAAACCTTGTCGGCAAATTTGGTGAGGAACGTTGCTTCTTCCATCGCAGAGTCTCCCCCACCCACGACCGCAATCGTCTTCTTGCGGAAGAAGAAACCGTCACACGTTGCACACCATGAGACGCCGTAGCCGCTGAGGCGTTCCTCATCGGGCAGCCCTAGCTTGCGGTACGCCGAACCGGTCGCGAAGACGACAGCAAGGGCTTCGTGCACATCGCCATTGCCGAGCGTGACCTTCTTGACTTGACCGTCGAGCTGGAGATCCGTGACATCGTCAAGAACGATTTCGGCGCCGAAACGCTCCGCCTGCTTCTGCATCTCGATCATGAGATCGGGACCCTGGATGCCTTGGGCAAACCCTGGGTAGTTCTCGATCTCAGTCGTTTTCATGAGTTCGCCACCAGCTTCGACCGAACTGGCAATCACGAGCGGCGCCAGATTCGCGCGCGCCGCATAGATCGCCGCGGTGTAACCGGCGGGGCCGGAGCCGATGATGATGAGTTGACGCACTTTTGTGTCTCCTTGGGATTGTGACTACCCGATTCAACACATCCTAGCTATGGAGTATTCCGAGTGTCTGTGGCGGGTGTCCAGTTACTGAATATTCGTAGCGGAGGCACAAACAGTTCACTTGTTGCCGCTAGAAAGCTGAATAGCTGCGCCAGCTAACGTCGAGTAACGCGGGCGATGATCGGGCGAACGAACGCGAAGAATTCGTCATTCTTCGTGAGAGCCAGCACTGTGGCATAGACGGCGAGCATGCCGGTGCCGGCCAACGCGATCGAAGCGAAGCCACCAGCAAAGCCGGAGACCACGAACGAGCCTTCACCGAATCCGCCCAGCAACATCAGGATGCCGTAGCCGACCCCGGCGGACGGAATCATCGCCGCCGCAAACCACAGCAAGCGGCGCAGCAACGGCAGCAGCTCAAAGCCTGGAACGCGCTTGCGGATGACGAATAGCGCGACCGTGGTTTGAATGGTTCCGGAGATCGTGATCGCAGTGGCGAGGCCCATAGCGATACGTTCCACGGGAAACGTCGAGACGAACAACGCAGCAGAAATGTAAAGAACCACCTGAAAACTCTGCAGGAAGAACGGCGTGCGGGTGTCTTCAAACGAATAAAACACGCGCTGCAGAACGTACATCATGCTGAAGGGCACCAGACCGACAAGATAGATCATGAGAACGCCCGACAGCGAGACAACTTGCTCGTGATCATTGCCGAAGAGGGCGCTGAAGGGGAAGGCAATCACAATGAGGCCAATCGCCGCGAAGACCAGCAACATCAGGATCGAACGCAGCGCGGAGGAGACATCTGTGCGCATCGAGACGAGGTCTTTGTCCCTCGCATGCCCGCTCATCCGGGTGAAATAGGCCATTCCGATTGATACAGCGATTACCGAATGCGGGAGCATAAAGATGAGCCAGGCGGTGCTCATGGCAAAGACAGAGGCGTTGCCAGAGGCGAGGGAGGCGACGTTGGTTTCGACGACGGCGCCGACTTGAGTAACCAGAATCATCCCGAACGTCCACGCAGCAGCCTTGCCCGCGTTGCCCAGACCAACACCACGCCACTGGAACTCGGGACGGTAGCGCAGGCCCGCGCGGTGCCAGAAGTACGCAAGGAGGGCTGCCTGCACAGCAATGCCGAGCGTTGCGCTGCCGGCCAGCAGCGCAATCATGTCGGGCGTCCACTCGGTGGACGGCAAACCGTCGGCGCTGCCAAAGATGAACTGGAAAACGATGAGGCCCGTGACCATGACGACGTTGTTGGCGACAGGAGCCCACGTGAATGGCCCAAACTTACCGCGGGCGTTCAACACCTCACCGAAGAGCGAGTACAGCGCGTAGAAGAGAATCTGAGGTAAGCACCAATAGGCGAAGGCGGTCGCGAGGGCCACTTCTTCGGCGCCGAACGTCTCGCTGGTCTGGGTATAAAGATCAACGAGCGCGGGAGCACTCAACGTTGCCGCGACCGTCACCAGAACAAAGATGACGATGCCGAGAGTGACGAGGCGGTTGATGAACTTCTGGCCGCCATCCTTATGGAGGGCAGCGCGAACAATCTGAGGCACGATGACAGCGCTCAACATGCCACCGGCGACGATTGCGTAGACGCTCTTCGGCAGTTGATTGGCAATGCCATAAGCGTCTGCGCCATTGCCGATCACTCCGAGCGTCTGAGCGAGCAAGACCGCACTCAGAAAGCCCAAGATGCGCGACACAAAGGTGCCGGAGGCCAGCAGCGCACTCGCGCGGCCAATCGTTGAGGTCTTGTTGTCAGGCAGACCCACTGAAGCAGAGGGGACGCCTGGCTCTGGCTCGGCTTCGGGACCGGGCTGATTAGTCATCTTGTGGCTTTCTGCGACGAACGATGCTGCGAATAAGGCCTGCGGCGAAGACCAGAGCCACGATCACGGCGAACGAGAGAACAACGGGAGTTTCCCATCCCGCCTGCACGTTTATTTCGCTGACCTTGGTTGTGCCAACGCTCAGACCATTGCCACCCGTGAGGCTGATTTCTACATCGACAACACCGTTGGAAAGCGATTGAACGGGGACATCTGCCTTTGCTTGCGAGTTAGCTTCGATTCGAAGCTCGACTCGAGAATCTCCGACGGCGAGAAGCCCCGTTCGCGGATCAACGGTGACGTAGACGGTGACTGCCTGATTGAGATCGTTGCTCACAGAAACAGGTAAGAAGCCGTTGTCGGCAACGAGGAGGAAATTGCTTGCCTCGACAACGCTCACAGCAGAGCGAAGATCACGCGAATCCACAAGAAAACGGTTTACCTCGGTGAGCCAGTCGGCCGGGTCGTCGCTGGGCATCGTGCCGAGCACGTCGAGGAGAGCCAACCGGCGCTCGGCAACGAGTGACTCGGGGTCTTCTGCGATGGAGAAGAACGACCGCTCTTGTTGCGCTGCCGCCAGCAAGCGAGTGGCATCGCCGAGTCGCGATTCCGGCTGAGGCTTATCGACGATTGTGGCGGCAGTCGGTGTGTCACGAGCCAGCTCGGTTAGCGACACCATCGTGATCGACGGGCTAGCGCTCAGCGTGTTGAGAGCCGCATCGAGGCGAGCCGAACTGACTTCCAAGGAGTGGTCAATAGAAATGAGAACGGATGCTGTTGCTGCAGTTTGAGCCGCGCCAGCTGCCAGCACGGTCTGTGTAAGGGCTATATCGGCGGCAGCGACATCCCGGTCAAGTGTCGAACCGAGCGCGACATCCATCGCAGCGGATGCACTCGCGTCAGAGACCAACGCGGTGACACCATCGATGCTGGTTACTGCTCCTGCGCCGGTTTTTCGTGAAACATTCGTCGATGACAGCACAATTGAGCTGTAGCCACTCTCGGTGAAAGCGGCAAGATCGCTCGAAATAACGGTATCGGTGCGGGGCCGAAGGAAGCCATCGATCGCGTAGTCCCACCCGAGGATTTGCTCCGTGGTCGGGTACTCGGGGACCTCATCAACCCCTGTATCCATCGGGTTAGCGGAGGCTGTGGGTGCGGGGTCATCAGAGGTCGCATCGGGGTCAGCAAAATTTGCCGCATCCAGCGCAAAGTCAAAGGAAATTGGCTCAAGAGTCGAAGCTAAACCGCCCTGAGACGCGAGAGTGACATCCGCATTTCCGTAAGGCAGGGGCACCACGTCATTGCTGACGAGGGACAACCGCTCCAGCCAGGAACGCGCAGACTCAGGAGCACTCGTGCCCAGCACGCGAATGGAAGCCACAATCATCGGATCAATAGCGATCGCAATTGGTTTACCAGCCACGGCATCCAATTGACGAGTGAGCAACCCCAGAGGCGCGGTGTATTCGGCGAGCGTCTCAGCGTCAAGGATTCCACCGCCGCCGGAAGGCACCGTCATCGGTGCTATTACGGCAACGTTTGTAGCCGCGGACGCCGGGGTGAGGGCCGACACACGGCTCTCGGCAGGGGCGGCACTCGCTCCGGTCGCGGCAAGTGTCAGCCCGAGACCGAGTGCCAGTGCGGCACTGAAGACTCTTATCGGCAACGGGAAACCCCGTACTCTCGCTCAGCCAGCATGGTGTGAGTTTATTCGTCCTTGCCTGAATGGTGGGTGGTTTGATCACAAGCGAGCAAAATTCATCCGGTGCACGTGCGAAACTAGTCGCACCATGGAGAGTGTTGCCCACGCGATCGAGAGTCTCGACAAACTTGCCGACTCTAAGCCAGTAGCCACCCTAGCGGCGCGATTCGCTGCCGAGGGTTTCGAACTCGCGCTTGTCGGTGGACCCGTGCGGGATGCGTTCCTGGGCCGCAAGGTCACCGACCTTGATTTTGCGACCAACGCGAACCCCGATGACATCATGCGGCTCGTGAAGCCGATCTCGGATGTTCAGTGGGATATTGGGCGGGACTTCGGCACCATCGCTGCCCGCATCGACGGCGAAACGGTGGAGATCACGACCTATCGCGCCGATAGCTATGACGGCGAGACGCGCAAACCCGTGGTGGCGTTTGGAGATTCGCTCGAAAAAGACTTGGAACGCCGTGACTTCAGCGTGAACGCGATGGCGCTCCGTTTGCCCGAACGCGTTCTGGTTGACCCCTGGGGTGGCGTCGAACATCTCCTCAGCAAGACGATAACGACCCCGGGTTCCCCTGAGGTGTCTTTTGGAGATGACCCGCTTCGGATGATGCGGGCTGCCCGCTTCACGTCACAGTTGGGTTTCACGGTCTCCCCTACGACCGTCGCGGCGATGAAGCAACTTGCTCCGCAGCTCGACATCGTGAGTGTTGAGCGTGTGAGCGACGAGCTGACAAAACTCTTGAAGACGGATGACCCGGTTCCGGGCATCCGGTTGATGGTCGAGACCGGCCTTGCGGATCAGGTGCTTCCCGAGATCCCCGCTCTGAAACTTGAAGTGGACGAGCATGCTCACCACAAGGACGTTTACGAACACTCCTTGACCGTGCTGCGTCAGGCAATCGATCTCGAGAAGAGCCGCCCTACCATTGAGGGCCCCGACCTCATCTTGCGCATCGCGGCGCTGCTGCATGACATCGGTAAGCCGTCGACGCGAAAGATCGAGCGCGGTGGTGTGGTGACCTTCCACCACCACGATGTTGTTGGCGCGAAGCTTGCGACTAAGCGACTGCGTGCCCTGCGCTTTGACAAAGAGACCATCAACTCTGTTGTGCGTCTGGTCGAGTTGCACTTGCGATTCTTTGGCTACACCGAGGGTGCGTGGACCGATTCGGCTGTGCGTCGTTATGTTCGGGATGCTGGCGACCAGCTTGAGCGTCTTCATATCCTTACTCGGGCGGATGTCACGACCCGCAATGTGCGCAAGGCTGACCGGTTGTCATTTGCGTACGACGATCTCGAGGAACGCATTGCGGCGATCGCCGAAGCGGAGGGGATCGCCGCAGTGCGCCCCGATCTCGATGGCGAACAGATCATGGAAATACTGGGCCTCAAGCCGAGCCGTGCGGTCGGCGAGGCCTACAAGTTCTTGCTTGAGTTGCGCCTCGACGAAGGACCATTGGGGGCCGACGAAGCCGAAAAGCGGCTGCGGACGTGGTGGACTGAGCGCTCCTGAGCGTCGCTTTAATGGTCATCTTGAGTATTGACCCGCCAAGCAACTACACTAGGCAGGTTGTCTGACTGCTTTCGTGCGGTCGGATGAACGTCAACACCCTCCTGTTACAGACCGTCTGTAACCGTTTAAGTCCGAAGGAGGTGGGTTTGTGACGCATCAGTACGAACTCATGGTTATCCTCGATCCAGAGATCGACGAACGTACCGTGGCTCCCAGTCTCGACAAGTTCCTCAATGTCATCCGCAATGACGGTGGCACCATCGATAACATCGATATTTGGGGTCGCCGTCGTTTGGCCTACGAGATCAACAAGAAGACCGAAGGCATCTACGCCGTCGTCAACTTCACCGCAGAGAGCAAGTCGACAGACGAGCTTGACCGCCAACTCTCACTCAGCGAAGCTGTCATGCGCACCAAGGTGCTGCGTGCAGAAGCTGGGTTCGCTCAGGTAGCTGCTGCCAAGAAGGTTGCTGAAGAGAAGGCTGCTCGCAAGGCTGCTGCTCCGGCAAAGACTCCTGCTGCAGACGCTAAGGCTCCCGCAGCTCCGGCTGCTCCCGCTGCTGACGCCAAGGCTGAAGCGGAAGCTAAGTAACCGTGGCCGGCGAGACAGTCATTACGGTCGTGGGAAACCTCACGGCAGATCCCGAACTGCGTTACACGCAGGGTGGACTTGCCGTAGCTAACTTCACCATTGCCTCAACGCCGCGCACCTTCGATCGAGCATCCAACGAGTGGAAAGACGGAGAAGCACTATTCCTCCGCGCTTCCTGCTGGCGTGAATTCGCCGAGCATGTTGCCAGCTCACTGACCAAGGGAACCCGCGTTGTTGCGCAGGGTCGACTTCGTCAGCGTTCCTACGAAACCAAAGAGGGCGAAAAGCGCACGAGCATGGAATTGGAGATCGACGAGATCGGTCCCAGCCTCCGCTATGCAACGACGCAGATCACCCGCGCCCCCCGTGACAGCTCGGCTCCTCGCGGAGTTCAGCAGAACAACGGTGGCGGCCAGTCAAACGAAGAGCCGTGGGCAGCTAGCGCTCCTGCCGCATCCTCGGGCGACGTGTGGAACACCCCTGGTAACTACTCCGACGAGACGCCTTTCTAGGCCCTCGGCGCTCAATCTTAATTACAGAAAGAAGTAACACTCATGGCAGGAAAGAGCAGCGGCGACCGCCGCAAGCCCATCCGCAAAGGCAAGGACGGCAAGAACGCCGCACCAGCCAAGTCGATCCGCGTAGGCGTTATCGACTACAAGGATGTCGCAACGCTTCGTAAGTTCATCTCCGAGCGTGGAAAGATCCGCGCTCGTCGTATCACCGGTGTTTCCGTTCAGGAGCAGCGTCTCATCGCCACGGCTGTCAAGAACGCCCGTGAGATGGCATTGCTGCCTTACGCCGGCGCGGGCCGTTAAGGAGCCACCGACATGTCAAAGCTCATTCTCACTCACGAAGTGACCGGTCTCGGCGCGCCTGGCGACGTTGTAGACGTAAAGAACGGCTTCGCTCGTAACTACCTCATCCCCCAGGGCTTCGCCGTGGCGTGGACTCGCGGTGGCGAAAAGCAGGTTGAATCCATCAAGGCAGCACGCGCATCGCGTGAGCACGCCACTCTCGAAGAAGCGCAGGACCTCAAGGCTCGCCTCCAAGCGACCAAGGTCAAGCTCACTGTGACGGCTGGTCAGGGTGGACGACTGTTCGGTTCGGTCAAGCCCGCACACGTAGCGGATGCTGTTGCCGCTGCTGGACTTGGCGACATCGACAAGCGCAAGATCGAGATCACCTCGGCAATCAAGTCTGTGGGAGATCACGAAGCTACGATCCGTCTGCGCGACGACATCGTTGCGACGATCACTCTTCAGGTGGTTGCTAGCAAGTAACTGTTTTAAGACAAGGACGGCGGGCCAATCGGCTCGCCGTCCTTGTGCTTTAAGCCCACTTGTCAAGGGTTTTGTGCACAGGATTAAGAAAAATATGGAACCCTCAATCTTCACTTTAGACATGTTTCTACACACTGTGTGTGAAAAGTAAAAGAGCTGGTCAGAGATGCTTTTACAAGACTATTTGCTGTAGTTTCCACAGGACTTTCCACAGTTTGTTCACACGGCTTGCGGCGTTTCGTCCGAGTTGTGCACAACGTTATCCACAACCCCAGTTGTGGGTAGTTGATTCCCCTTCGTAAGGTGAAGCAGCCTTGAAGCGGGACTCGCTCTGGAGCACGCCCGAGTGTCAGGGGCTGCACGTATAAATAGGGCTGCCCCACTAGGAGGAAAACCATGTCGATTGCGCATCTAGGCCTTGCCGGCGACGATCGCCAATCCGGCGAATCTCGTGGCGGCTCGCGAGGCGATCGCGTTCCCCCACACGACCTCCTTGCCGAACAAAGTGCCATCGGCGGAATGCTCCTGAGCAAGGATGCTGTTGCCGACGTCATCGAAACCGTGCGCGGCGTGGACTTCTACGTTCCCAAGCACGAGACGATCTTCAACGCGGTGCTCACTCTGTACTCGCACGGTGAACCTACCGATGTCATCGCCGTCACCGACGAGCTCACCAAAACCGGAGAGCTTTCTCGCGCTGGGGGAGTCGAATACCTCCACACGCTCACGGGCCTAGTTCCTACCGCAGCCAACGCCGGCTTCTACGCGACCATCGTTACGGAGAAAGCTGTACTGCGTCGCCTTGTCGAGGCAGGAACCCGCATCGTTCAGATGGGTTACGCGAGTGAGGGCGAAGTTCTCGACCTCGTCAACAACGCCCAAGCCGAGATCTACTCCGTCACCGGCGGCGTCGAAACCGAAGACTACGTTCCCCTCACGATGGCCGTCGAAAGCGCCATCGATGAAATCGAAGCAGCGCGCGGCCGCGACGGCCAGATGATCGGTGTTCCCACCGGCTTTGCTGAGCTCGATGAACTCACCAACGGACTACACCCCGGCCAGCTGATCATTTTGGCCGCGCGACCAGCTATTGGTAAGTCGACTCTTGGTTTGGACTTTGCTCGCGCAGCATCCATCCATCATGACTTGCCGTCCATTGTGTTCTCGCTCGAAATGGGTCGAAGCGAAATCGCTATGCGACTCTTGTCGGCCGAGGCCAGTGTTCCACTGCAGCACATGCGTAAGGGTTCCGTGCACGCCAACGACTGGACCACCATCGCTCAGACGCGTGGTCGCATCAACGACGCACCGCTCTACATCGATGACAGCCCCAACATGACCCTCGTTGAGATCCGGGCCAAGTGCCGTCGGCTCAAGCAAAAAGTCGGGCTGCGCATGGTCATCATCGACTACCTGCAGCTCATGACAAGCGGTAAGAAAGTCGAATCACGTCAGCAAGAGGTCAGTGAGTTCTCGCGTGCTCTCAAGCTTCTCGCCAAGGAACTCGAAGTTCCGGTTATCGCTATCTCTCAGCTGAACCGTGGTCCTGAACAGCGAGCCGACAAGAAGCCTGCGCTCTCCGACCTTCGTGAATCAGGATCGCTCGAGCAAGACGCCGACATGGTGATCTTGCTGCACCGTGAAAGCGCCTACGAAGCAGATAGCCCTCGCGCCGGTGAAGCTGACCTCATCATTGCCAAGCACCGAAACGGACCAACACGCACCGTCACCGTGGGCTTCCACGGTCACTTCTCGCGGTTCGTCGACCTGCCGCCAGGGTCGTAGTCGGCTCGCTGAGAGCACTTCGCCGCGAGCCGCCTAGACTAGAGGCACCCGCTTGTTCAGAAAGAAGGCGATCGCTTGACTAGTGCTCACACTGAGCCGCTGCCTGCATCCACTGCGTGGTACGTTCCGCTTGCTCGCGCAATTCCCGCTCTGGCCCTTGCAGTCGTCATCACGTTCTCGGCCGATCACTCATCGCGCCTCGGGCTTGTCACGCTGGCCAGCTACACGCTTATCGTCGGTGCCGTGCTGTTGACTGCGAGCGTGCTCTCCACGCACCGTGGAATCGGGCGCAACCTCACGATTACCCAGGGCGTCCTTTCGATCGCTGCCGCCATCGCCGCCTTCATTGCGTCGAACGGCGGGCAAGCCTATTTCGTCTTCCTGCTGACCGCGTTCGCCGCGATCACCGGATTCATCGAGCTTTACCTCGGGCTGCGCAGCCGCAGCCGCGACGCATCATCGCGCGACTGGGTTTTCGTCGGCAGCCTCACCGCGCTGCTCGCCCTCGTAGTGCTGCTCGTGCCGCCGGGATTCAGCCAACCCTTTACTGGGCCGGATGGAATCGACCGTGAACTCACGGCATCCATCGTGGTGGTCGGACTTCTCGGAGCCTATTGGGCCATCCTTGGTGTGTACCTAGTGATTGCTGCACTCTCGCTCAAGTGGAGCACAACCGATCATGATGCTGTTACGGCAGCCGTGCAAGAGAAAGAGGACCAGTGACTACCCCAGACAAGCGTGACCGCACGCGCCCCGCAGAGATGCTCGGCCTCTCCGCAGTTTTCGGGCTGTTCACGGGACTGGTGGTTTTCATGGCTACCCGCGACCTGATGCTCGGCCTCATCTTTGCCGGTGTTGCCTTCATCGTGTCGCTGGTCGTTATCGCGATGCTCACCCTCGCGGTGCGCCCCGACAAGAACGAACTCCTCGATCTCGACGAACAAGATCGCGAAGCCGGGCACTAGCCTCCTCCCGTTCTGACCAGCCGCCGAGAGTTGGCTCAGCGCGGCAATAATTGTGGCGCGCCCGGAGTTCAGAATTTCACTCGAAGCCCTTTGACTCCCAGTCTTTATTAAGGTTAGGCTTACCTAAGCAACACTCGCTGCAGCGGGTGTTGCGTTTTTACGCCCGACCGCTTTCGGTCATCCGAAATAACTAAGGACATCATGAACTTTTCACGAACCCGGCACGGAGTACTCGTTGGAGTACTGGCTCTCGCGCTTGCTGCCTGCAGCACCGCGACGCCTGAAGCTGCAGATTCAGACGGAGCAGAAGCATCCGTTCAGTTCGAGGACAACAACGGCAGCCAGACCGTAGCTACGCCGTTCACTTCGGTCGTTGCCACTGACAACCGCACGTTCGAGACTCTCGCCTCGTGGGGCATCGAGCTCAGCGCCGCCGCCGTAGCGCTGATGCCGAGCACCATCTCCTACACTCAGGACGACTCAATCATCGACCTGGGCAACCACGGCGAGCCTGACCTCGAGGCTGTCGTTGCCGTCCAGCCCGACGTCATCATCAACGGGCAGCGGTTTGCGCAGTACCACGACGACTTCGCCAAGCTCGTACCTGACGCCGTGATCGTTGAGCTCGACCCGCGCGAGGGTGAGCCCTTTGACACCGAGCTCAAGCGCCAGACCACCGTTCTTGGCGAGATCTTCGGCAAGCAGGCAGAGGCCGAACAGCTGAACGCTGACTTCGACGCCGCCATCGAGCGCGTAAACGCGGCATACAACGCTGACGACTCCGTGATGGCTGTAATCACCTCGGGTGGAGAGATCGGATACTCGGCTCCCAGCGTCGGTCGTACCCTCGGCCCGCTCTTCGACCTCTTCGACTTCACCGCCGCACTGGATGTCGATGACAGCAGCGAAGACCACCAGGGTGATGACATCTCGGTAGAGGCAATCGCTGACTCCAACCCCGACTGGATTCTCGTTATGGACCGCGACGCCGCGATTCTCGCCGACGACCCCACCTACGTGCAGGGCAGCGAAGTTCTTGAGAACTCCGAAGCACTCTCGGGCGTCACCGCGGTGAAGGAAAGCAACCTCGTTTACATGCCGGCTGACACGTACACGAACGAGGGCATCCAGACGTACACCGAGTTCTTCAACGCAATCGCTGACGCGCTAGAAGCCAAGAACTAGCGTCGCTCACGCCGTTCGGTGCTGAAGCGTGCCCCCGGGCGATCTTCAGCACCGAACGGTTCTGGCCTTCAATCAGAAACCCTCACTCACGGATGACGTCAACACTGGCCCGACGGCGGCCCGCCAACACGACCACCCTCTTCGATTGGAAACTCCTGCTCGCGACGGTGGGCGTTGTGCTGCTGCTGATCGCCTCCCTGTTCACGGGGGTCTACGACATCTTCGGGGCGGATGACGGCCAAAGAATGTTCGGCATCACGCGCGTTCCGCGAACGATCGCGCTGGTGCTCGCGGGCGCCGCGATGGCAATGAGCGGCTTGGTGATGCAGCTGCTGACGCAGAACCGGTTCGTGGAACCAACCACGACGGGCACCACCGAGTGGGCAGGTCTTGGACTGCTCACCGTCATGATCCTCTTTCCGGGAGCCAGCATCCTCGCCCGTATGAGCGGAGCGGTCGTAGCCGGGTTCATCGGCACCGGAATCTTCTTCCTCTTCTTGCGCCGCGTAACCCTGCGTTCATCGCTGATCGTGCCGATCGTCGGCATCATGCTCGGCTCGGTGGTCGGCGCCATCTCCACCTACATTGCTCTCTCCACGGACATGCTTCAGAGCCTCTCCGTGTGGTTCGCCGGCAGCTTCACCTCGGTGATGCGCGGACAATACGAACTGCTCTGGATCGTTGCGCTCGTCGTTGTTGTGATTTTCTTGTTCGCCGACCGACTCACCGTTGCGGGGCTCGGCCAAGACATAGCGACGAATGTCGGCGTGAACTACAACCAGATTTTGCTCATCGGCACCGCGCTCATTGCCGTCGCGACCGGAGTGGTGACGGTTGTCGTGGGCAATCTGCCGTTCCTCGGCCTCATCGTTCCCAACATCGTGTCGATGTTCCGTGGCGACGACCTGCGCAGCAACCTGCCCTGGGTGTGTTTGCTGGGCATCGCGATCGTGACGGTGTGCGACATCGTCGGCCGCACGATCATCATGCCGTTCGAAGTTCCCGTGTCGCTCATCTTGGGTGTCGTGGGCGCGATCGTCTTCATTGCTCTCCTGTTGAAGCAGCGCCGTCGTGCATAGTCCCGTGGATGCTCAGGAGACGCCGATCGTCGCGGTCGGGTCGGCGACAAACTCGGAGTCGAGTCTTCAGAGCCCGAAGAAACCCAGGTTTGTGAAGCTGTCGAAGGCGCCTAAGAAGCCGAAGCCCGTAAAAGCAGCAAAGACGGCGGCTGGCTCGCCCGGCGTGACGGGGCCGTTCCCCACGTTTCGGGCGCGACGCCGATACTGGACGCTGCTCAGCATCCTGAGTGTGCTGGCTGTCGCGATCGGGTTCGGCCTGCTCGCCTGGAACAACCCGATGCCGGTGGGCACCGAAGGGTTCTGGCTCATCGCTGAGTTGCGCGCCACCAACGTCATCGTGATCGCCGTGGTGGCCTTCTGTCAGGCGATCGCAACCGTGAGTTTTCAGACGGTGACAAACAACCGGATTCTCACGCCATCCATCATGGGCTTCGAGTCGCTGTATGTGGCGGTGCAGACCTCTGCGGTGTACTTCCTGGGTATCAGCGGCATCGTCGCCCTGCAGGGTCTCCCCCAGTTCTTGCTTCAGATCGCCCTGATGGTCGGGCTCTCGCTGCTGCTGTACGGCTGGTTGCTTTCTGGAAAGTACGGCAACCTGCAGATCATGCTGCTCGTGGGCATCATCATCGGCGGCGGGCTGGGAGCAGTGTCGACGTTCATGCAGCGCCTGCTTACGCCCAGTGAGTTCGACATCCTGACGGCCCGCCTGTTCGGCTCCATCTCCAATGCGGATGCCAGCTACCTGCCCATCTCGCTCGTGCTCTGTCTGGTGGCCGGCAGCGTGCTGCTCTCGCAGGGTAAGCGCCTCAACATCATTGCGCTGGGTTCAGACACCGCCACGAATCTAGGAATCAGCTACCGCTTCGAGATCATGCGCGTGCTGTTCTTCGTATCGATTCTGATGGCTGTCTCGACGTCGCTCGTGGGTCCGATGACCTTCTTTGGGTTCTTGGTCGCCACGCTCGCTTACCAATTCGCGGATACCTACGACCACCGCCACATCTTTCCGATCGCGGTGTTGGCCGGGTTTGTGGTGTTGGGCGGAGCGTACTTCGTGATGAAGAACCTGTTCTACGCGCAAGGAGTGGTCTCGATCATCGTTGAACTTGTCGGAGGAACCGTCTTCCTCATCGTCATTCTGAGAAAGGGACGACTGTGATCACCCTGAGCAATGTGGGCAAAAGCTATGGGCACGACGTGACCATTGGTCCCGTCGATCTTACGATCCCAGAGGGCGGCATCACCGCGCTAGTAGGGCCGAACGGTGCGGGCAAATCCACGCTACTGACGATGATTGGCCGACTGCTTGGGATCGACTCCGGCCACATCGAAGTCGCGGGCTACGACGTCGCGAAGACTAAGTCGAAAGACCTCGCCAAGATCATCGCGATCTTGCGGCAAGAGAATCACTTCATCGCCCGCCTCACGGTGCGTCAGCTCGTGGGGTTCAGCCGCTTCCCGTATTCGCAAGGTCGACTGACCGAAGCGGATGAGGTTGCGATCAACAACTCCATCACCTTTCTGAATCTTGAAGGCCTGCAAGACCGCTACCTCGACGAGCTCTCAGGCGGACAGCGTCAACGCGCCTACGTTGCCATGGTGCTCGCGCAAGACACCGAATACGTGCTTCTGGATGAGCCCCTCAACAACCTCGACATGAAGCATTCGGTTCAGATGATGCGCCACCTGAAGCGCGCCGCCCAAGAACTCGGCCGCACCATCATCATCGTGCTCCACGACATCAACTTCGCGGGGCACTACGCCGACCACATCTGCGCCGTCAAAGATGGCCAAGTCACCGAGTTCGGAACGCCCGCTGAGATCTTGACCGATGACGTGCTCACCCGAATCTTTGACACACCCGTTCACGTCATCGACGGCCCTAACGGTGCCCTCGCTGTGTACTACTGACGGCCGTGCGCGGTCCCTGGGCAAATAGCCATGGCAGCCGAGCGGCTCGACGGCGCAGGACTTTGATCCTCTTGACGTTTCGGAAACTCAGGAGATTCGGGCGCAGCGAGATGTTCTGTCCGCAACCACTCACGCGTTTTCGGGGCAAAGCTAGCGGCGAGATACGAATTTCCTGAATTTCCCAAAGGGCGCGGCGGCGGTGGCGGTGGCGGTTACGACTGAGAAGCCACGAGTGAGAAACACAAAAGGCCGGCCTCGTGACGAGACCGGCCTTCAGAGCGCTACTGCGTAGAGCGTGAACTACTTGGCGTCGCCGAGGTAGTCGACGAGCGAGCTGGCAAGGCCGACATAGGTGGCGGGGGTCAGTGCCTGCAAACGTGCTTTGGCATCCGCACCAATGTCGAGCCCCGAGATGAACTCGGTGAGGTCGACGGAGTTGATGCGCTTGCCGCGCGTGAGTTCCTTGAGGATGGCGTAGGGGTCGCTGATGGTGCTGCGGCCCGCGGTGACCTCGGCGCGAATGACCGTCTGGATGGCCTCGCCGAGGATCTCCCAGTTGCTGTCGAGATCAGCGTCGAGAGCCACCGGGTCAAGGGCGATCTCCTTGAGGCCGCGCTCGATGTTGTCGAGAGCGAGCAGCGAGTGACCGTAGGCGACGCCCACGTTGCGCTGCGTCGTGGAGTCGGTGAGGTCGCGCTGGAGTCGTGAAGTCACGAGAGTCTGAGCGAGCGACTCGAGAAGAGCGCTCGAGAGCTCGAGGTTGGCCTCAGCGTTTTCGAAGCGGATCGGGTTGATCTTGTGCGGCATTGTCGACGAACCGGTTGCGCCCGCCTGCGGAATCTGGCGGAAGTAGCCCATCGAAATGTATGACCACACGTCAGTGCAGAGGTTGTGCAGCACCCGGTTGGCGTGACTCGTGGCCTGGTATAGCTCCACTTGCCAGTCGTGGGATTCGATCTGCGTCGTCAGCGGGTTCCAGTCGAGTCCGAGGGACTCCACGAACTCCTTCGAGAGAGCTGGCCAATTCTGCTCGGGGTCTGCAGCAAGGTGAGCAGCAAACGTGCCGGTCGCTCCGCTGAACTTGCCGAGGTAGCTGATGTCCTCAATGCGAGTCAGGATGCGGTCGAGACGGTACACAAAGACCGCGAACTCCTTGCCCATGGTGGTCGGCGTCGCCGGCTGACCGTGGGTGTGAGCGAGCATCGCGTTGTCGCGCATGAGCTCGGACTGCGCGCGAAGCGCATCGAGCACTGAACGGAACTTGGGCAGCCAGACTTCGCGCACAGCATCCGAGATGGTGAGCGCGTAAGAAAGGTTGTTTACGTCTTCGCTTGTGGCAGCGAAGTGGGTGAGTTCAGCGATCGCGGTGAGGCCCAGCTCGTCGAGCTTGGCGCGCACCAGGTACTCGACGGCCTTGACGTCGTGGCGGGTGGTGGCTTCGAGGCGAGCAAGTTCATCGATCTGTTCTTGGCCAAAATCGGTAGCGAAGTTGCGCAGGGCGGTGACCTGATCGGCGCTCATCGGGCTTGAACCGAACAGGCTCTTGCTCGTGAGGAAGATCAGCCACTCGACCTCGACATGCACGCGGGCCCGGTTGAGGCCTGCCTCGGAGAGGTGCTCCCCCAGGGCCGAAACTGCTGGGCGGTAGCGGCCGTCGAGGGGGCTCAGTGGTTGAACGGGCAACGGGCTCATGGGGCTCCCTAGTTGTTTTCGGTGTGTGCCGAAATTCCTGGCGTGATCTGGCGAAATAGTGAACCGCAGGCCCGCTCGATCATGCCGAGGACATGATCGAAGAGTGCGGCATCCGAATAGTAGGGGTCTGGCACATCGATGAGAGGAGCGAGTTCGCTGTCAAAGCTCAACATGGGCTGCACTTTCGACCGGTCTTGATCGTTGGGCGCCCACGTGCGCAGAATTCGTTCCTGTCCTCGATCAAACGCGACGATGAGGTCGAGCTTGCTGAACCATTCGGGGTCGAACTGGCGGGCGCGATGCCCAGAACCATTGTAGCCGCGCGCGGAAAGGGCGGCGATGGTGCGGTCATCGGCGGCTTCGCCCACATGCCAATCACCGGTTCCTGCCGAAGTGACGGCAATGTTGTTTTCAAGCCCCGCTTTCGCAACGAGGTCTTTGAACACTGCTTCTGCCATCGGTGAACGGCAGATGTTTCCCGTGCAGACGAAGCAAATCTTGAATGTAGACGAATCGGAGAGCGCGCGCTCGAAGGTCATGCTTCATTGTGTCGCAATTTCGACTCCTCAACAGCAGTGGTTCAGGGATTTTCGTCCCCGATGCTCGCCGGATGCCGCAGTGAGGCCGGGTGTTTGGCGAGAGTTGTCATGTCGGAAGGCGACCAATGACTACTCCCCCGGATACGACGGCTCATGACGCCCTCGGTTTTCAAGCACGACAGCTCCGAATGATCCTTGAGCGGCTGGCCACCGTCAGAGACTTTCTCCCCAACGGGAGCATCGACTGGCGAGGTCCTGCCCAGCAACACTTCGATGCGGGAATTGCCGACCTGCATCGCGAACTTGCGCGAGCGAGCACCCTCATCCAGTCCGCGGAACATCGCACGACGGTTGCTGCGCAGCAAGTGATGTCGCATGTCGGGTGAGCTCGTCATTTCTGGAGGAGGCAGCTATGCCGTTTCCACAGAAGAGATGCTGTCGAACGCGAGCAAGTTGCAGCGGGCCGCTGAAATGTCCCGAGACATCGCGGGAGCAATTCAGATGGTGGATGAGCGGCTCACGCGAAGCCAGTTAGAAACGTTGGGCATTCCCAGCGGCGTTGCTTTCGCCGAAGAGGATCTGCGGTGTGCTTTCACAACCCTTCAGATTCTTGCTTTTCGCGCGGATTGGCTGACCGGCATGGTGCGGGCTGCTGCCCAGACTTACGGCCTAGGGGAAGCCTTCGTTGAGGGGGTGACGCGCAAGGTTGCCGCAGAAGCTGCCGCTCTTCTTGGCTTTCTGTTTCCCACCGAGCTAGTGATTGTGGGCGGTGCCGTCGCGGCAGTTCCTGTAGTGGCAGGCATTGCGGTGGCCGCTCTTATAACCGGACACACCCCAGAGGACATTCTTGCCTCTGAACAATTTTCGGCAGCGCTGAACGAACTCATTACTGATCCTGTGTTCGTGCAAACGATGCGGTTCGCCGTCATGAATGTTGATGAGTTCGCGGTCGGAGCTTCGGGACTGCCACCTGGTCTGGTCTCCGCGCTCAGCGCGGCTGGTCTTATCGGAGTGTCATCATCAGCGGGCTTAATCAAGGGACTGGGCGGTGTCGCTGGGCTATTCAAAGAGACCCCCGTGACCTTGGTGAGCAAGACTCCCCCGACTCGTGTCGAACCTGCGCAGTCATTCGAGGAACGGGTTGAGCGCATTCCCCAACCAACACCTGATGAGCCGTGGCAAGTGCGCATCGAGACAATTTCGACACCGGGCGAAGAAGACCGCTACGACGTGTATGTCTCCGGCACCGTGAAATTTGACATCCTCAACTCAGCGGAACCGTGGGATGGCAGCAGCAATCTCTCCCTGGCCGCCTCTCACGACGCAGCCTCTGCTGCGGCCGTGGCTGCTGCGATGAAAGAGGCAGGAATCACGAGCACCAGTGCCGTGTCGTTCACCGGTCATTCTCAAGGCGCAGCGATCGCCGCTCGACTCGTCGAATCTGGGGAGTACAACACCGTGGGGCTGGTGACCGTCGGGGGAAACATCGGTCAAATAAAGCTCCCGCCCGATATTCCTGTGGTGATCGTTGAACACACAGACGATGTCGTCGTCGCTGCAGGCGGTCTTCAAGGCAACAACAGTGCCATCGTGGTGGAGCGAGAGGCCTACGCCGGTCGAACACTGCCTGAAGGCGTGCCTGTTCCTGCGCATCAGGCATCCGAATACCGTGAGACGGCGCGACGCATGGATCAGTCAGACGCCCCTGAGCTGCAGCAGGCGTGGCAGAAACTTGCTCCACCCTCCGGCAGCACAACGACCACCACAGTCACAACCTACGAGTACGAGCGGGCTAGGCCTTAGTGCTTCTTGCCCACGATGGGGCGAACGAGGATTCCGATGAACCAGCTGATGAGACCTAGAACGAGGGCTCCAAGCACTCCCCACCAGAAGCCGTCGACAACAAGCCCAAAGCCGAAGAGGCTTGAGATCCAGCTCGTCAGCAGCAGCAGCAGACCGTTCACGACCAGAGCAAGAAGCCCCAACGTCAGCACGTACAGGGGGAACGCAACAATTCGGATGAGATTGCCGAGCACCCCATTGACGATTCCGAAGACAGCGGCGACGATCAAGAACGTCAGCACAACCTCTAGGGTTCCCCCCGGAGCAAAGGACACAATCTGCACGCCGGCAACAACCACGGTAGTAAGCCACAAGGCAAGAGCGTTGATGAGCAAGCGCACGATGATTCCCATGCATCAACTATGCACCCCCGGTTTAGTAGGCCGCAACGGCAGCGGGCCAAACGCGGTTGTCTCTGCAATCGCGCACCGGGATCCAGCACTCCCGCGAATTCGTCACAGCCGTGAAACGAGCAGAGCGCTTCACGCCCCTAGGCTGGTCACGTGACCAGCAAACGAGTACAGCTCCGCCCCGAGATTGCCGCAATAGTGCCCTACCGTCAGGGTGCGCCCGCAGCCGCAGACGCTTTCAAGCTGTCCTCCAACGAAAACCCCTTCGAGCCGCTTCCCTCGGTGCTCGCGCAACTGACCACCGACACCATCAACCGGTACCCCGACGCATCCGCGCTCGACTTGCGTGCCCAGCTTGCCGAACGATTCGGGGTCACTGCTGACAGCGTCCAGGTCGGCGCGGGTTCCGTCGCCGTGCTCGCGCAGCTCATCAGCGCCGCCGCTGCCCCCGGCGATGAAGTCATCTACGCGTGGCGCAGCTTCGAGGCCTACCCGCTGCTGGTTTCCTCTGCCGGCGCCACAAGCGTGCAGATCGCGAATCAATCCGACCACCGACACGACCTCGACGCCATGAGCGCGGCCATCACCTCATCCACTCGCGTTGTTATTGTCTGCAGCCCCAACAACCCCACCAGCACAGTGGTGACGGATGCTGAATTCCGCGAGTTCATGGCGACAGTCCCCGACAACGTGCTTGTTGTGCTCGACGAGGCCTACCGCGAGTTCGTCACCGATCCCGCAGCGGTGCGCGGCGAAACCCTCATTGGCGAGTACTCCAATCTCGTGCTGTTGCGCACCTTCTCGAAGGCCTACGGCCTTGCCGGTCTCAGAATCGGGTACGCGATTGGTCCCGAGTACGTGATGGATGCGGCGCGAGCGGTAGCAATTCCGCTCTCTGTCACGGAACTTGCCCAACAAGCAGCCACCGCATCCCTCGACCATGAAAGTGAATTGTTGGAGCGCGTCAGCCGAATTAACGATGTGCGCGAAAGCATTGTGGTGGGCTTGCGCGAGCTGGGCTGGGCGGTTCCGACACCGAGCGGCAACTTTGTGTGGCTGCCCACTGGGGCAGCAACCAATTGGGCTGCGGAGGTGTTCCGCTCGCACGGGATTGTCGTTCGCGCACTCGGCGAAGGCCTCCGCGTGAGTGTCGGCGAGGAAGAATCTGTGGGGAAACTCCTAAGAGCAGCGCAAGAGGTTGTCACTTCAAAGGAAACGATCTAACGCTGGCCGCGTTAGATTAGTCGAATGTCTTATACCGCCGCGACGGTTCAGCTGCTGTCTCCCGAAGGCACGCTCGTTCACAGCGATGCCAGCGAACAGTACCTCCCGTTAGTAGACAAGCTCAGTGACGACGCTCTTCAAGAGCTCCACCGCCACATGGTTGTGATGCGCCGCTTCGACATCGAAGCCGCCAACCTGCAGCGTCAAGGTCAACTTGCCCTCTGGGTGCCCAGCCACGGGCAAGAAGCTGCCCAAGTGGGGTCGGCGCTCGCCGCAAAGCCCCAAGATCACCTCTTTCCTTCCTATCGGGAACACGTCATCGCGCTCACGCGCGGCGTCGACCCGATCACGATCCTCTCCATGTTCCGCGGCCTCAGCCACGGCGGGTGGGATCCGAAAGACCACGACAACTTCCATCTCTATACCCTCGTCATCGGCTCACAGACTCTGCACGCCACCGGCTACGCCATGGGAATGAATCTTGATGGCCGCAGTGGCACCGGCAACCCCGACACTGATGCCGCGGTCATGGTCTACTTCGGCGATGGCTCGACAAGCCAGGGTGACGTCAGTGAAGCAATGGTGTTCGCGGCCAGCTACCAAACGCCGCAAGTCTTCTTTCTGCAGAACAACCACTGGGCAATATCGGTTCCCGTGTCACGTCAGTCGCGCACCCCGCTCTATCTGCGCGGCGAAGGGTTCGGCATCCCAAGCGTGCAAATTGATGGCAACGACGTGCTCGCGAGCTACGCTGTGGCTCAAGCCAACCTGGACGCCGCCCGCTCCGGCGAGGGCCCCCGATTCATCGAAGCCCTCACCTACCGCATGGGTGCCCACACCACGAGCGACGACCCATCGAAGTATCGCGAGAACAGCGAACTCGAATTCTGGGCGCAGCGCGACCCCATCACTCGCTTCGAAACGTACTTGCGGGGGCGCGGCGCGAGTGAAAGCTTCTTCGCAGAGATCGCGGCGGAAGGTGACGACTTGGCTGCTGACATCCGCAAACGCATTCTCGAATTGCCGGTTCCCGCCACGTCGACGCTGTTTGACCACGTGTACTCCGATCCCCACCCCGTGATGGATGAGCAGCGTCAAGCGCTCACCGACTTCGAGGCGTCGTTTGAGGAGAACAACTAATGACTGAAACGATGACAATGGCGAAAGCCCTCAACGAGGGACTTCGTGCAGCGATGGCTGCGAACAGCAGAGTGCTGTTGATGGGCGAAGACATTGGCCCTCTCGGCGGAGTCTTCCGCGTCACCGAAGGTCTGCAGGCGGAGTTCAGCGACAAGCGAGTGCTCGACACTCCACTGGCTGAATCGGGCATCGTGGGTACCGCCATTGGGCTCGCGATGAGCGGATTCCGCCCCGTGTGTGAAATCCAGTTCGACGGTTTTATTTTTCCCGGCTTCGACCAGATCACCTCGCAATTGGCGAAGCTGACCGCGCGCCACGAGGGCACGCTCACGATGCCCGTTGTCATCCGCGTTCCCTACGGCGGACACATCGGCGCCGTCGAGCATCACCAGGAGAGCCCGGAAGCATACTTTGCTCACACTGCCGGACTTCGGCTGCTGAGCCCAGCTACCCCTCACGACGCTTACTGGATGATCCAGGAAGCAATCGCGAGCAACGACCCGGTGATGTTCTTTGAGCCCAAGTCGCGCTACTGGCAGAAGGGCGAGGTCGATCGGGAGTCGAGCGGCATTGCCACTCACGCCAGTCGGGTCGTGCGCGAGGGAACCGAAGTGACCGTGGTGGGCCATGGAGCGATTGTATCGATGCTCTTGCAGGCAGCGGAGCTCGCAGCCGAGGAAGGCACAAGCATTGAGGTAGTAGACCTTCGATCGCTCTCCCCCATCGACTACGACCCGATCGTGGCATCCGCCCAAAAAACGGGCCGCGTCGTTGTTGTTCAAGAGGCCCCAGGGAATGTCAGTGTGGGCTCAGAGGTTGCCGCAACGGTAACCGAGCGCGCGTTCTATTCGCTCGAAGCCCCCGTGCTGCGCGTGAGTGGTTACGACCTTCCATTCCCTCCGGCCAAGCTGGAATCCGTGTATCTGCCCAGTGTTGACCGCATCCTTGATGCTGTTGACCGGGCGTTGGCCTACTGACGAAGGAGGCCCTTGTGGCTGTATCTGAATTTCCTCTCCCCGATGTGGGCGAGGGGCTGACTGAAGCTGAGATCGTCTCCTGGAAGGTTGCGCCCGGTGATGACATCACCGTCAACCAAGTTCTCGTCGAAATCGAGACGGCCAAGTCACTCGTAGAGTTGCCATCGCCTTTCGCGGGCACGGTGCAGAAACTGCTTGTTGAAGAAGGAGCGACCGTTGAGGTCGGCACCCCCATCATCAGCGTGCAGTCCACCGGCGGCTCGGTTGAACTTACGGCACCCGGTTCTGGTGAAGATGAAAGCCACGGGTTGATGTCAGATGTCGGGCATGACAGCAGTGCCGCGAGCGACACAGCGTCTGCTGTTGCCGACACGGCATCCACGATTGCGAATGACGACGAGAAGCCCGGAGCTGTGCTCGTGGGGTACGGCACGGGCGGTCACGTGAATTCGCGTCGTCGCAAGGGCGGACAGCCGGCGAAGGATGACGCGAGCGCGACCGCCGCGTCGAAGCCGCGTCCGGCATCCGTTCCCGCTGCTTTCGCGAGCCCCATCATCGCCAAGCCGCCGATTCGCAAGCTGGCCAAGGATCTCGGGGTTGAACTTTCGGAGGTTGCTGCCACGGGTCTTGCCGGCGAAACCACGCGCGAAGACGTGATTCGTCACGCCTCGCAGGCCAGCGTCTTCCGCAATATCGAAACCCCAGCGTGGGGCGACGAGCGCGAAGAGCGAATCCCCGTCAAGGGAGTGCGCAAGGCAATCGCCAAGGCGATGGTGCACAGTGCGTTTACGGCACCTCACGTGAGCGTCTTCACCGACGTCGACGCCACGCGAACCATGGAGTTTGTGAAGCGCCTCAAGAACTCGCCTGACTTTGCGGGAGTGCGCGTAAGCCCCCTGCTCATCATGGCGAAGGCAGTGAACTGGGCGGTGCGTCGCAATCCCACCGTGAACTCGAGCTGGACTGACAAAGAGATCATCGTTCACCACTACGTGAACCTGGGTATCGCTGCGGCAACCCCGCGCGGACTCATTGTGCCGAACATCAAGGATGCTCAAGACTTGAGTCTCTTCGATCTTGCGAAGGCTCTCGAACAGTTGACGCTCACCGCGCGAGACGGCAAGACTCAGCCCGCCGAGATGTCGAATGGCACGATCACGATCACCAACATCGGCTCCTACGGCATGGACACGGGTACACCGATCATCAACCCCGGCGAGGCTGCCATTGTGGCGCTTGGCTCGATCAAACAAAAGCCGTGGGTTGTCGATGGTGAAGTGCGAGCTCGCTACGTCACCACAGTGAGCGCGAGTTTCGACCACCGCATCGTTGATGGCGATGTCGCAAGCCGTTTCGTCGCTGACCTTGCGAGCGTGCTCGAAGAGCCTGCACTTCTGCTCGATTAGCAGCCAGTCGGGGGCGATTGCGCTTTTGTGCTGCGGTGATTTCGCCACAGTAGTAGGTAGTGTGGCGGCATGTTCATCAAGAAAAAGTCGCCTGCAGCGCAGCCAGCATCAGAGTCGCAACGCCCCCGTATTCACGAACTCTGGACTGATCGCTTAGGTTCTTGGTCGATTAGAGCACTTCAAGTGCTCTTGCTGCTCACGCTCGTTTCGGTGATCGTTTTCGCGCTCACACAGATCAAGCTTGTTGTTATTCCGGTACTGATCGCGCTGATTTTTGCCGCTGCCGCGAGTCCGCTCGTGGTGTGGATGCGCCGCAAGGGTGTCGGGCGAGCGCTGTCGACCTGGATCACTTTGCTTGGCGGCATCCTCGTCTTTGGTGGACTCATCACCGCGATTGTGTTTGCGGTTCGTGACCAGTGGGGCGAGCTATCGGACTCTGCCGTGGAGGGCTTCGAGCAACTGAAGGGTTTTGCGCTTGATGGACCGTTCCCTATCGATCAAGATGCTCTCGATGAAGCGTGGAACGCAATCATCGATTTCGCGACGAGCGCGACCTTTGGGCTCGGCGCAATTCAGGGGGTGTCGGCGGCCGCTGAGGTTGTCACGGGCATCATTCTCGGTGTCGTGATCCTCTTCTTCTTCCTCAAAGATGGCGACCGCATTTGGGAGTTCTTCTTGCGGCCGCTTCGCGGTGAGCGTCTCGATCGCGGTCACCGCATCGGTCACACCGCGGTTCGTACCCTGGGTGGGTACGTGCGCGGTACGGCCACCGTCGCGGCCGTGGATGCCTTCGGTATCGGCATTGGACTCCTGATCTTGCAGGTTCCCCTCGCGTTGCCCCTCGCCGTGATTGTCTTCTTGGGCGCGTTCATTCCCCTTGTCGGAGCAACCGTTGCCGGCATCTTGGCCGCCGTAGTAGCACTCGTCACGAACGGTTGGGTCGTTGCGCTCATCGTTCTCGGCATTGTCGTGCTCGTCAACCAACTTGAGGGCAACTTTCTGCAGCCCGTCGTGATGGCGCAGTCGCTGAGCATCCACCCGCTCGTTATTTTGGTGGCGTTGACGGCAGGCACAATCTTGGGCGGCATTGTGGGCGCGGTCTTGGCGGTGCCGATCGCCGCCGTGGGGTGGGCAATTCTCAAGACGTGGAATGAATCGGGCGCGAAGCCTGATCTCGAGCCTGGGACAGTGAAAGAGGGCGCTCGACAGAAGTAGCGGCATAAGGGGCTGTGCCTCGAAGGGTGGAGCATGCGCTATGCTATTGATAACGAAACTCATTACCGCTATCAGCTAACGCCTTAGAAGGACACCCTGATGTCTCGCTTCACCACTTCTGTTTTCACTGCCCCCCGGTCTCGCGCGTTCACGGCAGCCGCCGTGCTTGCGGTCTCCGCAGTTACTCTTGCCGGTTGCTCCACGGCGCAGCCTGCCGCCGAAGACGATGGCACGATCGCCGTCGTCGCCTCCACGAGTGTCTACGGCAACTTGGTCGCGACTCTCGGCGGCGACGCCGTCTCCGTGACCAGCCTCATTGACAACCCCGCGCAAGACCCACACAGCTACGAAGCATCCGCTCGCGACCAACTCGCGGTCTCCAACGCTGACCTCGTGGTGCTCAACGGTGGTGGCTACGACCCCTTCGCTGAGGCTCTCTACGAGTCTTCCGGAGCATCCGCCGTTCTCATCAACGCGGTTGACGCTTCAGGGCTGCTCGAAGATGACCACGATCATGACCACGCGGATGAAGCGGATGACGCGGCCACCGACGATGCAGACCACGCAGAAGATGCGGACCACGCAGAAGATGCAGACCACGCGGATGACGCGACCGACGACCATGCCGCCGACGAGCACAGCACCGACGACGGCCACGATCACATCGAGGGCTTCAACGAGCACGTCTGGTACAGCTTCCACGCGATGGAGCACGTTGCCGAGCAGATTACTGCTGAGCTCAAGACTCTCAGCCCGGCAGATAGTGACACCTTCGACGCCTCGCTTGCGGCATTCATGAGCGACCTCGAGGGACTCGAGACTCAAGCAGACAAGCTTGCAGTTGTTGCGGACGACCGCGGGGTAGCGGTCACCGAGCCCGTTGCTGTCTACTTGCTCGAGGAGATCGGGCTTCACAATGAGACTCCCTCCGCGTTCACGGAAGCAATCGAAGAGGGTTCGGATGTTCCCCCGACGGCCCTGCGCGACGTGCTTGAGCTGATTGAGTCTGGCGATGTCGCGATGCTCGCCTACAACGAGCAGACTGCAAGCGCTGAGACTGAGCGAGTGCGTCTTACGGCCGAAGAAGCCGGACTTGCGGTGGTGTCGTTCACCGAGACCCTTCCCGAGGGGTCAGACTATGTCGAATGGATGACGTCAAATCTCGATGCGCTCGAAGTAGCCCTCGGCTAGTTAGCGAGTCGACCGAATGACCGCTACTGCACTGCCTGCCGTGCTCAGCATCCGTGATGGGGTGCTGGGCTTCGGCGCGCGCACCCTCTGGTCGGGGCTCGACCTCGATGTTGCGCCCGGCGAGTTTGTGGCGGTGCTCGGCTCGAACGGTTCCGGAAAGTCGAGCCTGTTGAAGGCGATTCTGGGGCAGCAGAAACTCGACGCCGGCACTATTACGGTTGCCGGGCATCCGGTTCACCGTGGTGATCGCCGCATTGGCTATATTCCGCAGCAGAAGCTGGCGGCGCCTGGCACACCGCTGCGCGGCCGCGACCTTGTGACCCTGGGCGTGAATGGCCACCGTTTCGGCGTGCCGACACTCCCCCGCAGCGTCAAGACTCACGTGGACGAGCTCATCGCGGCCGTTGGCGCAACCGAGTATGCGAGCAATCCCATTGGCTCGCTCTCAGGTGGCGAACAGCAGCGCTTGCGGGTAGCGCAGTCTTTGGCGGCGGATCCGGTGTTGTTGCTGTGCGACGAACCACTCTTGAGTCTTGATCTTCAGCATCAACGCGGGGTGTCAGAGCTTATTGATCAGCGTCGGCGTGAGCACAACACTGCAGTCGTTTTTGTGACACACGATGTGAACCCGGTGTTGGGCATGGTTGACCGCATCCTCTATTTGGCTGGCGGAAAGTTCACTATTGGCACCCCAGATGAGGTGTTGCGCAGCGAGGTCTTGACCGAGTTGTATGGCACCCCGGTTGAGGTTGTGCGGGTGGGTGGCCGCGTCATTGTGGCTGGCACGCCCCACGGCGATCACCATCACGAAGAGGAGATCGCATGACCCTCGACGACTTCTGGAGCCAGATCGTCGGCTTTGAGAACTATGGCGAACTCCTCAATCTGGTGCGGTTCTCTCTCATCGCCGCGGCAGTCTTGGGCATTACGGGCGGACTGATCGGCGTCTTCGTGATGCAACGCGATATGGCTTTTGCGGTGCACGGCATTAGCGAACTCTCTTTTGCGGGGGCAGCGGCAGCCCTGTTGTTCGGCGCCAATGTCGTCGCGGGCTCGATTGTCGGCTCACTTGTGGCGGCAATTCTGATCGGGATGCTCGGGGCGAAGGCTCGGGATCGAAATTCGATTATTGGCGTGCTCATGCCGTTTGGTTTGGGTTTGGGCATCCTGTTTCTGGCGCTCTACCCCGGACGCAGTGGCAACAAGTTTGGGCTCCTCACCGGTCAGATCATCACGGTCGATGGTGAACAGCTGGGTCTGCTGATCGTCATCAGCGTTGTCGTGTTGGCTGCGCTGTTCGTGGTGTGGAGGCCGCTCACCTTCGACAGCCTCGACCCTGAGGTCGCAGCAGCCCGTGGTGTGCCTTCGCGGGCTCTCGCGTTGGGCTTCATGGTTATGCTCGGTCTGATGGTTGCGGTTGCCGTGCAGATTATTGGCGCACTGTTGGTGATGGCATTGCTGGTCACGCCGGCTGCCGCCGCAATGCGGGTGTCGTCGTCGCCGCGCATGGTTCCGGTGCTGAGCATGATCTTCGGATTCGTGTCTGCAACGGGTGGCGTGCTGTTGGCCCTGGGCGGCTCGCTGCCGATTAGTCCGTACATCACAACAATTTCTTTTCTGATCTACCTGGTCTGCCGGGTGGTGGGTGCGCGCCGCGGGCGTGGTCGTGGCCACCGGGTGAGCCGGGCATCCGGAGCGCAACTGACCAGCGCAAGCGCAGGGGGCAAAAGTTAGAATGGTCACTATGAAGCGCAATACGTGGCAGCGAGAAGCGGTGCGGGATGCCCTGACCGAGTCAGAGGGCTTTGTGAGCGCTCAGGCGCTGCACAGTGCGCTTCGCGACGCCGGTAGCTCTATCGGTCTTGCCACTGTCTATCGCGCCTTGGCAGACCTCGCTGGAGCTGGTGACGCTGATTCGCTGCAGCAAGATGGCGAGAGCCTGTTTCGCGCGTGCACGCCTGACTCGCACCATCACCATTTGATCTGTCGTCAATGCGGCACGACCGTCGAAATTAAGGCGGATGAGGTGGAGCAGTGGGCAAAAAATGTTGCCGCAGAGCACGGTTTCACGCAGCCAAACCACATTGTTGACGTCTTCGGCTTGTGCCCAGCGTGCTCTAGCACGTAACATATACCGTTGATCGAGCGGTATCTTCCGCTCTCGTACACACATCCCACCCTGATCGAATCCGTGTGAAAGCGCGGTGCGAAAAGAATGCAGTGTGTGTGCCGACAAGTGATCTTGGGTAAGGCTTTGTCCTTACGGTAACTAGAACAGGAGTATCACCATGGCAGCAACCTGCCAAGTGACCGGCGCCATTCCCGGCTTCGGACACAACATCTCGCACTCGCACCGTCGCACCAAGCGCCGTTTCGACCCGAACATCCAGAAGAAGACGTACTACGTACCGTCGCTTCGCCGCAACGTAACTCTTCAGTTGTCCGCAAAGGGCATCAAGGTTATTGACGCTCGCGGCATCGAATCCGTTGTCAAGGACCTCCTTGCACGTGGGGAGAAGATCTAATGGCAAAGGCACAGGACGTACGTCCGATCATCAAGCTCCGTTCAACTGCTGGAACGGGCTACACCTATGTGACGCGCAAGAACCGTCGCAACAACCCCGACCGCCTCGTACTGAAGAAGTACGACCCAGTGGTTCGCAAGCACGTTGAATTCCGCGAGGAGCGCTAAACATGGCTAAAAAGAGCAAGATTGCAAAGAACGAACAGCGCAAAGTTATCGTTGCGCGTTACGCTGCGCGTCGTCTCGAGCTGAAGAAGGCTCTCGTCGACCCCAACGGAACTGACGAGTCGCGCGAGGCTGCACGCCTCGGACTTCAGAAGCTCCCCCGCGATGCTTCGCCGATCCGCGTACGCGGTCGCGACGCCATCGATGGACGTCCCCGTGGATTCCTCAACCAGTTTGGTGTTTCCCGTGTTCGCTTCCGTGAAATGGCTCACCGGGGCGAGTTGCCCGGAATTACCAAGTCAAGCTGGTAGATTCCAAGCGGTTCCGACGTTTTCTAACGTTTCGGAACAACTAACTGCACTACGTCCGAGGAGGACCACCTTATGGCTGACAAGTCGCTAAACCGTACTGAATTCGTAGCGGCGGTTGCCGCAGAGTCTGGCCAGAGCCAGGCTGCCGTTTCCGGCGTCGTTGACGCTTTCTTCTCCGTGCTGTCCAAGTCGGTCGGCGAAGGAACCAAGGTTTCGATCCCCGGATGGATGGCTGCAGAGCGCACCTTCCGCGAGGCTCGCACCGGCCGTAACCCGCAGACGGGTGAAGCAATCGAGATCAAGGCCAGCCACGGCGTAAAGCTCAGCGCAGGCAGCAAGCTCAAGGCAGCAGCCAAGGGCTAAGTAGCAACTTTGAAAAGGGCGGCATTCTCCGGGATGTCGCCCTTTTTGTTTGTGTGCCCGGCAATGGCCATACCGAGCAAACTCCCGCATAATCCCGAGTACTCTTGAGGGGTGTTACGAATCAGCCGGATCGCCGGTCCCGCCCTGCTGATCGTCATTGCCTTTGTCGTGGTCGTCGCCGGTCTGCAGTTTGGCGGTGGAGCAGAAGCTCCTATCCTGCTCGATCCCGGTGCTGTCGTGCGGTGGGGGCTCCCGATCTCCAAGCTTTTCGTGAATCTCGGGCTTGCCGCGACTATCGGTGGACTCATGATCGCTGTCTTTGCGATGAGTCCGAAGCGTGACGAGTTCACTCTCACTCTCGACTTCGCCGCGGCTGGCGCTGCCGTGTGGGCTGTCGCCTCCGCGTTTACGGGGTTTTTCACCTTCCTGGCGGTGCGCAACCAGCCCATTGACCTCTCAAGCGCCTTCGGCGACGTTCTGGCCAGCTTTCTGACCGTCACCGAACTCGGCCAAGCCTGGCTCGCGACTGTGCTCATAGCGGCTGCTGTGACCGTGCTGTGCTTCGCCGTGCGCAATATGAGCGCCCTCGTCTTCGTGCTCGTGCTCGCTGTCGCCGGGCTCATCCCCATGGCACTGCAGGGCCACAGCGGCGGAACTGAAGACCACGACGCCGCAACGAGTGCAATATTCCTGCACCTCGTCTTCGCCGCGCTCTGGCTTGGCGGACTCCTGGCCCTGGCGATAGCCCGCCCCGCGCTGGGCAAAGAGCGCCTTGCCATAGTGCTGCGGCGCTACTCCACCGTCGCACTCGTGAGCTTCATCGTGGTGGCCGCCTCCGGCTATGTGAGCGCAGAAATTCGTGTCGAAAATCTGACGAACCTGCTGTCGCCCTACGGCATCCTCGTGCTTGTCAAAGTGTTTGCCCTCATCGTGATGGGCCTCTTCGGAGCGGTGTACCGCAACTATGCGATTGGTCGGCTCGAAGCCAGCCCGCGCAAAGAACGCGGATGGTTCTGGTGGATTGTCACCGCCGAACTCGCTTTCATGGGCCTCGCCTCGGGCGCAGCTGCCGCGCTGGCCGCAACCCCAACACCCGTTCCCGAGATCGTGGCAGCTGATGTGCCCGACTCATCCCCCGCCGCCTACCTCACTGGCTCTGCCTTGCCGCCGCCGGTCAGCGCAAGCAACCTCTTCACCCTGTGGAGCTTCGACCTCATCTGGGTGCTGATCTGTGCCTTCGCGATCTTCTTCTACCTCGCGGGCGTGTGGCGCCTCCACAAGCGTGGCGACAGTTGGCCCATCCACCGCACCGTCTTCTGGGTGCTCGGGATGCTGTTGCTGTTCTACATCACGAACGGTGGAGTGAACGTCTACGAGGGCTACCTGTTCTCGATACACATGCTCGGGCACATGACCCTCGGCATGATGATTCCGGTGCTGCTCGTTCCAGGTGCGCCCGTCACCCTCGCGATGCGCGCGATCGCCAAGCGCACTGACGGCAGCCGCGGAGCCCGCGAATGGATTCTGCTCATCGTGCACTCGCGATACATGGCGATCATCGGGCATCCGATCGTGGCGGCAGCAATCTTCGTGGTCTCACTGTGGATCTTCTACTACACGCCGCTGTTCCGCTGGGCGACAACCGACCATGTGGGGCACGAGTGGATGATCATCCACTTCCTTGGGTCTGGATACCTCTTTGTGCAAGCCCTCATCGGAATCGACCCGTCGCCGCACCGCCCCGCCTACCCCCTTCGACTGTTGCTGCTGCTTGCCACGATGGCGTTCCATGCCTTCTTCGGGCTCGGACTCATGACGGGAACAGGCCTACTGCTCGCCGACTGGTACGGCGCCATGGGCTGGGACACCGGACTGAGTGCACTGGAAGATCAGCGCATTGGCGGCGGTATCGCGTGGAGCGTTGGCGAGATCCCCACGATCGCGCTCGCGATCGCGGTAGCCATCATGTGGCGTCGCAGCGACGGACGTGCTTCCGTGCGCTACGACCGCAAGGCGGATCGCGACGGCGACGCCGAACTAGATGCCTACAACGAGATGCTCGCGAAGCGCTAAGCTGTCGAACGATCGTGGCCCGGCAGCCGTCGGTGCCTAGGCACGCAGAAAACGTCTCTGTGTGTGCGACGTGCCTGCGTGCGCTAGTTGGGGTACTGGGCCGTGATGAGTAGCTCGTCCTCCGGCATAAACGTGACGAGATAGCTCGCCGTGAAGTCAACGCCTTCGTCGAAAGTAGAAACCGAGCCGTCGAAAATGGAACGCACGTCGACTGTGAGGTGAGCCGCGCCATCCGTGGCGGGCATCAGCCAGCTGCCCGTTGCAGAACCGGGAACGAGAGTCACCTCGGGGTAAGTTGCCATGCTCCACTCGGGCGTCGTCACGATGCGGTTAGCCATGGGCTGACCAAACGGGCACCCGGTGGGCAAAAGGACAACCTGAGTGGCGCACTCGTCGAGGTAGTCGTTAACTTCGCGCTGCACTTGCGCGACCATCGCATCATTAGCGACGACGTCGAGGCGCGCGCGAACGGTTTTTCCGGGGTCTGTTGCGGAGACCCTGATCGGCTCCGCGGTGAGGAACGTTGAGGTGTGGCTGATGTCGAAGCTGCTGGGAGTGAGCACAACGTACGGTGACGGAGTGTCTTGCGTTGGCGTCACAAATTCAGAACCATTCGCGGTGAAGCCCTGAGCGTTAGCGACCGTGAGTCGCACAATGCTCAGTGGAGGGGTCACGAACTTCCAATCTGCAAACACCCCAAAGCGGCTTCCGTCACGCTCGACCGTGAACGTCGAACGTGACGTGTTGCCGTCGAGGTCGAATACGAACGTCACGGTCTCGGTGCCATTTGCGTTGACCGTGCGCTCAGCAAGCGCGATGTTTTCAATTGTGCTGAGGGCAGAGGGACGCAAGAGGTCATGTGAGCCGGCAAGGAGCATGGAGCCTGCGCCCGTGGTGTCGATGGGCGTGGCGCCCGAACCGTCATCTGATGACGCTCCGTGCTCTTCGGCTAAGTGGATGTCGGCGATCTGAAGAGCTGACGGCATGTCGTGCCTCGCGAGAGCACCCAAATAGCTGCGTACGAACCCGCTTGAGCTAAACAGGGTCGAATTCACGATCAGCACCGTCGTGACGAAGGCAGCAATAATCAGCCCGAGCACGATAGACCAGGTGACAAGCTCGCGACGCATTCACACATCCTAAACCGCTGAGGTGAGAGAAACCCTGCACACAGAAAGTGACGCGCAGGCACAGTGCTGACCATCGGCAGCATTAGGGTGATTGGGTGTCCGAAATCACCCTCTCGCCCGAGCAAGCAGCCGTCTTCGCTGCGATCGAGACCACGCGCGAGAATCTCTTTGTCACAGGGCGTGCCGGCACCGGCAAATCAACGCTCCTGAACCACCTGGCACACAACACGTCAAAGCAGATCGTGATCTGTGCGCCGACCGGTGTTGCGGCTCTCAACGTCGGTGGGCAGACGATCCATTCACTGTTCAGGTTGCCGATCGGTGTTATCGCCGACCACGAGCTCGAGCAAAATGATCAGTTGCGCAAGCTGCTCAATACGATTGAGACTTTGGTCATTGACGAAGTATCGATGGTCAATGCCGACCTTCTCGACGCGATCGATCGCAGTCTGCGTCAGGCGCGACAGCGAAAGAAAGAACCGTTTGGGGGTGTGCAGGTTGTGCTGTTTGGCGATCCGTACCAACTCGCTCCGGTTCCTGGCGATCCGGATGAGCGCGCCTACTTCGAAGATCGCTACCGGTCGATCTGGTTCTTCGATGCGCTCGTGTGGCAAGAGACCGATCTCACGATTTACGAGCTCACGAGCATCCATCGCCAGCATGAGGATGAGTTCAAATACATGCTCAATGCCGTTCGTCACAACGGCGTTACCGCTGAGATCGCGGGCCGCCTCAATGCGGTGGGCGCTCGCCCCGCGCCCAACGACGGCACCATCACGCTCGCGACGACGAACAGCACTGTGACGCGCATCAACGCTTCTGCACTCGCCCGGCTGCCCGGCCGAGTGCTCACAGCGAAGGCCGAAATCTCGGGAGAGTTTGGCGGGCGCGCCTACCCGGCCGACGAGGCGCTTGAGCTCAAGGTGGGGGCGCAAGTGATGTTCTTGCGCAACGACACTCAAGAGGGCGGTACCCAGCGCTGGGTCAACGGCAGCGTCGGCACTGTCGTTAAGATTGCGGACACCGTGTGGGTCGAGGTCGACGGCCGCGACTACGAAGTGAAGCCCGCCGTCTGGGAGAAGTTCAAGTACTCCTACTCAGCGCGCACGAAAGCGCTGCGCAAGGATGTCGTGGCCGAGTTCACGCAGTTTCCGCTGCGCCTCGCGTGGGCCGTCACGATCCATAAGTCGCAGGGCAAAACCTACGACAGTGCGATCGTGGATCTCGGGCCTCGCTCGTTCGCTCCCGGCCAGACCTACGTTGCACTCAGCCGTATCAGTCGCCTTGAAGGGCTCTACCTCACGCGGCCGCTGCGCCCGAGCGACATCATCGTGGATGAGAACGTGGTGCGCTTCATGTCGCGCTCCAAGCCGATTCCCGCCATTCAGGCGTAGAGGTTTGGCCTGCGCTCCCCCATGTTGGGATCGCATTCCCCCGTTGCGACTGCCGCAAATTCTGGCTGCCGCTACTTCACGCTGCCGGCCGTGATGCCTTCCACGATCTGCTTGTTGAAGACGATATAGATCACGATCATCGGCAGTGTGACGATCGAGAGTGCCGAGAACAGGAGTCCGTAGTCGGTTACATACCGGCTAGAGAATGCAAGCAAGCCGGTCGGAATCGTCTTGAGCGCGTCATCCTGAATGTAGAGCAGCGCGAGCAAGAACTCGTTCCAGCTCGAGAGCGCCGAGAAGATCGCCACTGTCGCCAGACCGGGGCGAAGGAGCGGGAGCGCGATCGATCCGAAGACGCGCAAGTCACTCGCTCCGTCGATGCGCGCAGCTTCGAAGAGTTCGTTGGGCACGGCATCCAAGTAGACCTTGAGCAGGTACACGGTCAGCGGTAGCCCCATGGCGGTGTAGGGGATGATGAGTGCCCACCGCGTATCGGTAATGGCCAGCTGGGTGAACATCGTTGACTGGGCGATGAAGTACGACTGCAAGGGCAGCAGAAGCCCGAGAGCAAGTAACCCCATCAGCAGGTTACGGCCACGGAAGCGGTAACGGCTGAACGCGAAGGCGGCCGCCGCCCCTAACAGTAGGATGCCCAGAACCGAAGCCCCCGTGACGATGATGCTGTTGAGCGCGTACTGGCCGATGTGGCCGATCTCGAAGGCCTCCACCCAGCGCCCAAAGTCGATCTCGGTCGGAAGGGCGAACGGGGTCGCAAAAATGGCGGAGTTCGACTTGAAGCTGGAGAACACCATCCAGAGCATCGGGAAGAAGAACACGACGGCGATGACCGCGAGGGCGCCAGTGAAGAGCACATCGGGAATGCGCAGGGGAGTTTTGCGTCCCGCGTGATGCTTGCTGCCTGACGCTCGCTGCGAGGATGGCGCTTTAGGTTCGGTCAGGCTCATGAGCGCACGTCCTCTGGCTTCTCACGATTGACTCGCGTGAAGACTAGGCCCAGCGCCACAACAACAGCCGTGAGCACGACCGCCATGGCGGAGCCGTAGCCAACATTCTGGAAAGTGAATACTGATTTCACAAGGTAGGTCGTCGGGATCTCGGTGGCACCGTAAGGCCCGCCGTTGGTCATGACGTAGAAGAGGTCAAAGCCTTGGAAGCCGCCGGTGATGCAGAGCAGTAGCGCGACGGTAATCGCATTGCGAATCATCGGCACCTTGATGCGGCGAAAGAGCTGCCATTCGTTTGCACCATCGAGCCGAGCCGCCTCGATAACCTCGGTAGGCACTTGGTTGAAGGCCGCGTAGAAGATGGTCATGTAGAAACCGGCATATACCCAGCCGGAGACCACGCTGACAGCGAGGAGTGCGGTTGCCGGATCGCCGAGCCACACTCGCTGAAGGCTGTCGAGACCGAGGGATTGCAGCGCTGCGTTGAGAAGACCGAAGTCATTGTTGTAAACGAAGGCCCACAACACGGCAACGACGACCATCGGCAGCATGACCGGGGTGAAGATTGCCACGCGGAACCACAGTGAGCCCCGCCGGTGCACGCTCACGAGTCCGGCGAGAACGAGGCCCACTACGACCTCCAACACGATCGTGATGGCGATGTAGATGAGCACGTGCACGAAGGAGTCGCGGAATAAGACGTCGTTGGCGGCCTTGATGTAGTTGTCGATGCCGACAAACACCATGGTGCCGTAGCCATTCCATTCCGTGAAGCTGTAGGCGAAGGTCATGATCACGGGAAAGAGCACAGCGAAGCCGAAGACCGCCATGGCGGGCACCAAGAACAGATACGGGGTGGCCGTACGGTTCGCCTTCATCGGTGGATCCCTTCGAAAGAAAGAACTGGTCGTCCGCCTTCGGGTGACGGACGACCAGCAGTGTGGCTAACTAGCGAGGAGAGCTAGCCCAGCTTTTGATCTATGCCTGCAACGGCATCCGCGGGAGAGGTCTGGCCGCCGAGCACTTCAGCAAGCGCTGCGTAGAGAGCGTTGGCGGTCTCAAGGTCGTAACCAGTGTCGGGCGGTAGAACAATTGCGGGAGCTGACTCCAGCATGTTAATGAGGCCAGCACTGCGCGAGTCGATCTCGTCACCCGAGGATGCGGAGAGAGCCATCGGAGTGAGTTCTGCAGCGATAAACGCCTGAACGTTCTCATCGTTGTTGAGCAGGGCAAGGAACTCCGCAGCGAGGTCTTGCTTGCCGCTCTTCGCGTTGATGACGTAGCCGGTAACGACACCGATCACACTCTCCTGGTTGCCCTCACCGGGCATTGTCGGAAGGTTTACGTAGTCGAAGTTGAGGTCAGGCGCCTCGTCGATGGCCCAGCTCACGAGCCATGAGCCTATGGCGTGCATGGCGGCTTTGCCCTGGAAGAAGAGCTGAGCACCCTCGTTGTCGTCGACAGCATTCGCGCTTTCGTTGACGCAATTGTGATCAGCGAGCTCTTCGACGTAGCCAAAGGCTTCAACCCAGTCAGGGGTGTTGAAATCAGCTTCGCCCGACAGCGCGGCGCTGTAGGCCTCTTCGCCAACAACGCGCGAGGTCAAGTGGGCGAGCCAGTTACCCGCGGCCCACAAATCCTTGTTGCCGGAAGCGATCGGGATGATGCCCTCTGCATCGAGGGCGTCACACGTGGCGAGGAGCTCGTCCCAGGTGGTGGGAGGCGTGAGCCCGGCATCCGCGAAAATGTCTTCGTTGTACCAGAGCACATTGGCAACGTCGGCCGCATGCGGCACCATGACGATCTCGCCGTCAACGGTGAGCGAACCGAACACTTCTTCATCGAACAACCCGGCGATGGGGCCGGATGTCACAGCATCGGTGAGGTCGGCCGCGAAGCCATCAGCGGCGCGTTGTTCGAGTCGAGCACCGGCCCACTCGAAGTAAATGTCGGGAGCATTGCGCCCGTTGAGCAGGTTCGGGAGCCCAATGGTTTGGTACAGGTCGTCGTCTTGGTAGTTCATCTCGACGGTCAGATCGGGGTTCGCAGCCTCGAACTGAGCCGCCACGTCATCCCAGACACGGATCTGAGCTTCACCAGGAGAGCCCATCGCGATGCGGAGAACGTTGTCGTCGGAACCTCCTCCGCCGGCTGAACAACCGGTGAGGATCAGGGCTGAGGTGCTGAGAACAGCGACAGCAGCGAGGGTCTTCTTTCTCGTGACGGGCATGATCATTCCTTTGCTGTAGGTGATGCAGTGTCGGGTGATGCAGTGCGGTGTGGTGCAGGTAATGCAGGTGGTGCGGGTGGTGAGCCCCCGGCGGAAACGAGCTCCGCCAAAGTCATATCGAGCAGATCGCCGAAAACTCGGCGGCGAGCGGCGCGCAGCGCATCGAGGAAGGGACGAAGCCGCGACGGGCCATCGGTGGCGAGCCGGCCTGCAGCGGCGAGCTGCGCGATCTCCACGAGAGCGTGAGCGCCCACCCGGAACGACTCGAGCCACGGGCGCACTTCGTCAATGAGCTTCTGGTTGGTGACCGGGCCATCGAGCAGCCGATCAGCGCTGCGCACCATCGAGTCTGCAATCGTGAGCAACTCGGATGCCGCGGCCGCGGAATCGCCGTACTCCGACTCAAAAGTGAAGCGTTCGAGGGCCTCGCCCAGGGCGGGAGCGTCGTCAGCCGAGAGGCACGAAGAACGAACGGTGTCGGCGAACAGGCTGAAGTCTTCGGCGTTTTCGGGGCCAACGACATCCAGAATCGCTTGCTTCCAGCTGGCCTCGGGGTCGTAGCCCGCGGGGTCGCGCAGATAGTCGGCGATCGTAGCGAAGGGAATCTTGGAGGACTCGAAGAGGTCCATGCCGTTGGCGATGATGCCGGTCGAGAAGCGGTGCAACTGCGGATCACGGCCGCGATAAGGTCCGATGTGCAGCTCATGGCCCATCGCGACATCGTTCACGGGGTAGTTATCCCAGTAGGTAGCGGGGCGACCAGTGGCGCGGGCAAAAACAGCGGCATCGGCGAGATCGAGCGTGGCTGAACAGATGGCGCGACCCGTCCAGAAAAGGTCGATGCGCGGGTCAATGCCGAGCCCGAGCCGGCTGATGTATTGCTCATCGCCGTAACCCCAGTACTGCGTGGGGCACACTGTGAGATGAGTACTCGCGTCGAACTGGGCAAACACGCGGCCAATGACTGACTGGTGAGCCGTTACGAGATCGGGGAAGGCTGCTCTGTCGGCTGGATGTTGCAGCCGGGCCGGGATGTCATCCAACAACAGTCCGAAGCTGGTGACGCCTAGTTCGCGCACGGAGTCGAACTTGGCGAGCAGCATCGCAATGTCGTCATCGCTGGAGTACTTCATCGTGAGCCCGGGGGAGAGGCAATACATGAACGTCATGTCGTGCGTGGCGCAGCGCGCAATGAGTTGGGCCATGCGGGCGAGTTCGGCACCCTCATAGGGAGTGCGCCAGTCGTGCCGCACGAGCGGGTCGTCCTTAGGGGAGTACACGAAGGTGTTCATACCGCGTTCGCCGAGAAAGTCGATCAGGTCGAGGCGTTGGTTGTGGCTCCAGGGCGCGCCGTAGAAGCCCTCGATGACGCCGCGGACGGCGAAGGGCGAGGGCGTGGCGCTGACCCGGGAGTGAGTGGTCATGGTGTCGTTGTCCGGCCAATGAATCGGTGGTTGCTGACATCGCCGCTGGAGGTATTGCTGCTCTCGTAGATGTCGGGGATCACTCCGGCATCCACAGAAAGCTGAATGGCTTCGGCCATCACGGCGTTGAGAATTGCTGCTCCCACCACAGTAGAGGTCGCAGACACCCGGCTGCCGAGGCCAGCGATGTCCACGGCCGCATCGCCGACGGCGCCACCGTTGTCGATCACAACGGTGGCGAGCTCGTGGAGTCGCGGCAAGGTGGTGGGGCGGGCCTCGGGGGAGGTGGCGTGGGTGAGGCTCGTGATGGCAATAACGGGAGTGCCGTTAGCCATCGCCAACTGCACAATTTCAGAAGTCACTGCGTTGCTGCCGGAATTGGATGCCACGATCAGCACGTCATCCGGGGCGATGGGGTGATCGCGCAACAGTGCCTCAGCGAGGCCGGGAAGACGTTCGAGGGAGGTGCTGAGCAGCGCACTCGTGTGCAGCATCAGCCCGTCGAACAGGAGAGGCTTCACGTTCACGAGGCCACCTGCGCGGTAGTAGAGCTCTTCCGCCAACATATGGGAGTGGCCGGTGCCAAAGATGTGTATGGTGCGCTGCGCGACCAGAGCATCGGCGATGATGCGGGCGGCGGCGAGAATGTTGGCACCTTCGGTGGTGCGCAGCCGGTCAACGAGATCGGCTGCCAGTCCCAAGTAACGCGCGGCGGGAGAGTGCGCGTCGAGGGTGGTCGGGCTTGAGGAGGTCATGCGGGATTTCCTTCTTTCCACACGTGGATGAGGCTGCGATAAAGGTTGTCGGTGTTGCCAGAGCCGATCAGCAGGGCGCCATCCAGAGCCGAACCATCGGCGGGCCGGAACGACATGCCTTCGGAGGCGAGGTGCTCGACTAAGCGAGCGAAAAGCAGAGTGTTGGGGCCGAGCAGCTTGCCGCCCAGCGCGAGCGGAGCATCCACTGCCACCCAGGCCACGGCAACGCGAGCGGTGAGAAAGAGTTCGTGCGCCGCTTGCTCGACGATGGAGTTGGCGACAGCGTCACCGTCGCTTGCCGCGGCGAGAACAGAGCGCGCGAATTGAGAAATACGATTGACCGGGCGGTGAGCGCTATGAAGTCGGGCCGCCAAATTGTCGAGCCCCTCAAACTGTTCGGCAGCGCGCGTGGTGAGAGAGGTCGTCTCGCCGCGGCCATCGAGGGCGCGGAGCACCGCTGAGATTCCCCGGCTGCCGAGCCAGAACCCGCCGCCAGAATCGCCCAAAAGATAGCCATCTCCATCAACGGTGCGCGTCTCGCCGTTCTCGCGGACCGCAAGGCAGGCCACGCCGGTTCCGGTGTTGAGCGAGACGCCCGCCTCGGCAGAAAGAGCGCCGGCGTGAGAGGTAGCAGTATCGTTGGCGATCCACACCTCGCTGGCGCCCGTGGTGGCCGACACGAGTTCGGCCAGGCGTGAGAAGGAGGCGGTATCAGCGGGAACAGTCGTGAGACCCATGATCACGCGATCCACGGGGGCAAACTTGCCGTGGCTCCACGCGGTGGCAACGGCACCAGCAACGGAACGCATGGTGTCGCCTTCGAGACGGCTGACGCCATCCACTTCTACGGTTCCGGGCTGTGCGCTGCTCTTGAGTCGGATGCCAGATTGGCCGCCGTCGACAGCGAGCACGCGAAGCATTAGCTGTTCCGAGCCGGATCTGGTGAGAATGCGCCGCCCGAGACCTGAGCGGTGAGCTGGTACTTGTCGCCGCGGTAGAAGCAATTGGCGATCATGATGATGTTTCCGCGGGCGTCAGAGTCGACCATACGGATGCGCAGGCAGGCCTGGTTCTCGCTAATGGTGAGCAGCTCGCGCACTCGCTCGTCGGGCAAAACCGGTTCGATCGAGACGTTCGCGGCGCCGGGGGAGACGCGGTAGCGGCTGCTCAGTAGCTCGTAAAGGGAACCACCGAGGTCGCTGCCGTTGATTCCGGGAACGAGCGCTTGAGGGATCCAGACGGTTTCGACGGCCATGGCTTCGCCGCTGCCGAGGCGCAAGCGCGTGAAGCTGACGACGGGGTCGCCGGGCGCGATCTGAAGTTGGGTGGCCATTGCGGCATCGGCGGGAGCGACGCGGTAGGCGAGCAAGCGTGCGCTGGGCTCGAGGCCGCGATCGCGCATATCTTGTGAAAAAGAGGTGAGCCCGAGCAGTCGCACGAAGGGTTGTGGGGTGACGTAGGTGCCAGAACCGTGGCGGCGTTCAACCAGGCCCTCGGCGACGAGCGCGTCAACTGCGCGGCGGATCGTCATGCGGGCGACACCCCAGCGGGCACTCAAGTCGCGTTCGCTGGGCAGGCTCTTGCCCACCTCTGTCGACGCTACGAGTTCTCGCAAGCGCGCACGAAGGGTGTGTCGGGTGGACTCCTCTACGATCGTCACCCTCACATTGAAGCCCATTTTCGCAGGCCTGGTAAAGGGGGGAGTAGACCATTCCGGGGTACATTGTGCCGTAATCTAATAGAAACATTCCCGGTACTACGGTGTATCTTCCCGATAAACGCAGGGCAAGCGACGTGACATCTAGACCACTGTCGATTCAGCCCGGAAGCCACAATGTAGACCAGTTGACGCGACCGATATGGTGAATCCATGAGCAACATTCGGCCTGCGGGACTCTACGATCTTCCCGGCACCTATCGCGTGTGTCTTCAGACCGCGGATGCCGGGGCCGATGGGAGCGCTCTCTTCACGAATCCTGACCTCCTGGGCCACATCTATGTGGGCCCGTATCTCGTGGGTGCCCCCGATCTCGCGTTCGTCATCGCGGACGAACTCGGAGTCGCCGGCTACGTTCTCGGCGCCGCCGATACGCGCGAGTTTGAACAGTGGCAAGAACGGGAGTGGTGGCCGGTGTTGCGCGAGCAGTACCCGGCGACTTCCGGTAGCTCGCTCGATGTCGAGCTGATTTCTCACCTCCACTCGCCAGTAACGGCACCAGCTGCGGCGGTCGAGAATCATCCCGCCCACCTCCACATCGACCTACTGCCGCGCGTGCAAGGTACGGGCGCGGGGCGAGCAATGATGGAGACACTCTTTACGGCATTGCGCGCTCGCGGAGTACGCGGGGTTCACCTCGATGTTGGCGAAGACAACCACAATGCGATCTCGTTCTACCGTTACCTCGGCTTCGTTGAGTTGGCCCGCGGAGCAGACTCGATCTACCTCGGAATGGAACTGTCGTGATTCTGCCTGACTCCACCGCTACGCCACTTCGAGGCGGCCCCACGCTGCGCTGGGGCGTGCTCGCTCCCGGTGGCATCGCCACCGACTGGGTGGCGGCCATGCACGCCAACACTGACCAGCGGGTCGTTGCCGTGGCGTCGCGCTCGGCCGATCGCGCGGCGGAATTCGCTCAGAAGCATGGCATCGAGCGCAGCTATGGCAGCTACGACCAGCTCGTTGCTGACCCCGGCGTCGACATCGTCTACATCGCTGCGCCCAACGTATTTCACCAGCCGCTGGCGCTGCTCGCGATCGCCGCGGGCAAGCATGTCTTGATCGAGAAGCCCCTCGGCATCGACGCCGCTGACGCCCAAGTGATTGTGGACGCCGCACGAGCTGCTGGCGTCTTTGCCATGGAAGCCATGTGGACCCGCTTCTTGCCGCAAACCACGATCATCGCGCAACTCTTGGCTCAGGGCGAGCTCGGAGACGTGGCGATGGTCACGGCAGATTTCGGCGCCAACTTTGGTGCACCATCCGGTCAGCCGGTCTTTGACCCCGCGATGGGCGGTGGCTCGCTGCGCGACATCGGCATCTACCCCGTGTGGTTCTCGCAGTTCGTGCTCGGTGCCCCCAGCGCGGCTGTGGCAACGGGGCAGATGCTCGCGAGCGGTGTTGATGCGCAGGCGGCGGTGATTCTCGACCATGCCACCGGTGCCCAGGCCGTGTTGCACACGACGATGCTGGCCGACACCCCCACGGAGGCCCGCATCAGCGGCACGCGCGCTCGCGTTGAGGTGCGCACTCCGTTCTACGCGCCGAATGGTTTTGCTTTCGTGCGCGACGAGGAACGCATCGAGTTCACTGACGGCACGGGATTGCGCGGCCGCGAAGGGCTCGCTTTTCAGACGACGGCGATTGCCCAGCACATTGCAGCGGGGCGAACGGAAGCGCCCGAGCATCCACTCGATACGTCGCTCACGGTGTTGCGCACACTCGATGGCTTGCGCGGGCAGATTGAAGCACAGGGCTAAATTTTGCCGGCTTACTCCCGCAATCGCGGGGCTGTAGTGGAGAATTGACGAATGGAATTCTCCTTCGCCTTTACTCCTGACCTCATCGCGGTCTTTCTCACACTTTTCGTTCTCGAAATTGTGCTCGGAGTCGACAACGTCATCTTCATTTCGATCCTTGCATCGAAACTGCCGAAGGATCAGCAGGCGAAGGCTCGCAACCTAGGCCTCACTCTCGCGATGCTCATGCGCATCGTGCTCGTGCTGTTTGCGGGCTGGATCATCACGTTGAAGGACGAAATCTTCGTCGTCGGCGAGCTGGGGTTCTCGTGGAAAGACCTCATCCTTATCGCGGGTGGTGTCTTCCTCGTCTACAAGGCCGTCACCGAAATTCACCACAAACTTGAAGGCGACGAAGAGCACAGCTCTGGCGGTGGCAAGAAAGCGGCTACTTTTGGGTCGGTCATCGCGCAGATTCTGGTGCTCGACCTCGTGTTCTCACTCGATTCCGTGATCACGGCCGTCGGTATGACAGAGAACCTCGTCGTGATCATCACCGTGGTTGTGCTGTCGTTCGGCATCATGCTCTTCGCGGCCCGCTTTATCTTCACCTTCGTCAACAAGCATCCGACAGTGAAGATGCTGGCCCTGTCGTTCTTGCTCCTCATCGGAGTCTTCTTGATCGCCGAGGGATTCGGCGTCTACATCGACAAGGCCCTTATCTATGCGCCGATGGCGTTCGCCATTCTGGTCGAAGCTCTCAACCTGATCGTGGCGGCCCGGCGCGCTAAGCGCGAGGAGCGCCGCCAGCGCCCCGTGGGATTGCGCCCACGGTACGCCGATGTCGACGAGTCAATCGCGGTGCACACTGCTCTGGAGGGCCGTTCCAGCGCTGGCTCGGTCGGGCTGTCAAAGAAGCCCGTTGAGGGAGCTGTTGATTCTGAAGCTAGCGGCGTTCGCGATGAGCGCTCGGGGCTCGGATAGCGCGCTCAAGTCTCGGAAACACTGCGGGCGCGTGTGAAGGCAGCGCAGTAGAGGTTGCCCAAGGCGGGCCGTGCCGGTTCGGCGACACGACCCGCGCGGCAGGCTAGGCGGCCGCTTTCGCGCGCGACAGGTCGATGAATAGGTCGGTGTTGAACTGGTACGCGGCGAGCACTTCTTCAATGACTCGGTCGCGTTCAGCGTCATCCCACTCGACAGCATCGAGCTGGTCGCGGTACGTGTTTTTGAACTCTTTGGGCTTCGCGATCTCGTCGAACAGGTAGAAGCCGACACCGTTGGTTTCGAAACCGAACTGGCGTTGCATGATGGTGCGGATGATCTGACCGCCCGAGAGATCACCGAGGTAGCGGGTGTAGTGGTGGGCGATGAAGCCGCCAGCCCAGTTCTGGGCAGCGATCTCGCGCACGCGAGCGGCATAGGCGGCTGCGGTGGGCAGCGCGGTGATCTGATCGCGCCAGTTGGCACCGATCAAGAACTCGAGGTCGGCTTCGATCGCGGGAAGGCGCGTGAGCTGGGACGTGATGAACGGCGCCGCTACGGGGTCTGTGGAGAACTGCTCGGCGGCCGCTTCGATTGCTTCGTAAATGAAGTAGTGCTGAGCGACGAGGGCGATGTAGTCATCGCGGGTTCCCTTGCCCGTCATGAGGTCTTTCATGAAGTCGGCGCCCTCGCTGTCGCCGTGGCTTGACCAGGTGCGCTCGCGAAGAGCCTGCGAGAACGGAATGACGGCCACGGGGTCTCCTAGCGAAAGCGGGGTTAGGTATCCCTCACTCTAGCGAAGCCGAATTGGGCGAAACATCATCCGAAAGTTGGGTATTCCGCGGGACTGTATCGTGAGCACGTGAGTGCAACTGAACAGCCCCAGGTGATGGCAACGACTAAGCAGTGGTTCGCGCTGGGTGTGCTGATGCTGCCGACGCTGTTGGTGTCGATCGACAACACCGTGCTGAGCTTTGCCCTGCCGAGCATTGCCCGCGATCTGCGCCCGAGCGCGGTTGCCCAACTCTGGATTGTTGACGTTTATCCGCTGGTATTGGCCGCGTTGTTGGTAGGGACGGGCAACCTTGGCGATCGCTTTGGCCGTCGTCGTCTGCTGCTCATCGGTGCCTCAGGATTCGGAATCGTTTCGGTGCTCGCGGCGTTCGCTCCCGACGCCACCTCGCTTGTTCTCGCGCGCATTCTGTTGGGCGTCTTTGGCGCGATGCTCATGCCCTCCACGCTGTCGTTGCTTCGCTCGCTGTTTGCGGATCGCCGTCAGCGGCGCCTCGCGATTGCGATTTGGGCCGCAGGGTTCTCAGCGGGTTCCGCCATTGGGCCGCTCGTCGGGGGAGTGCTGCTGGAGAACTTCTGGTGGGGATCGGTGTTTCTCGTCGCTGTGCCGTTCCTGCTGCCGCTGCTGATCTTCGCGCCCGTCTTGATTCCCGAGTCGAAGGATCCCACCCCCGGACCGTTTGACCTGGGCAGCATACTGTTGTCGATTCTCACGCTCGGCCCGGCGGTGTACGCGATCAAAGAACTCGCGACCGAGGGTGTGGGAGTGCTGCCCGTTGTCCTGTTAGTAATTGCGGCGCTGTCCGGCTTTTTCTTTGTGCGCCGGCTGCTCGGGCAAGCCAATCCGATGCTCGATATGCAACTCTTTCGCGTGCCCTCGTTCAGTGGTGCCGTGCTCGTGAACCTCGTGAGCGTGTTCTCGTTGCTTGGCCTGCTTTTCTTCCTCACCCAGCACCTTCAGCTGGTGGAAGGATTGAGCCCGTTCGACGCTGCTCTTGCTCTGACGCCCGGCATTCTCGTGATCATTGTGGCGGGGCTCGCGGTGGTTCCACTCGTGCGTTTCGTGCGACCGGGATACCTGATGGCGGGCGGACTCACGCTGTCACTGCTCGCGTATGGCTCCATTGCACTGACCGGTAGCGATGCCACGGTGCTGAGCTACATCGTGGCGTTCTGTGTTCTTGGGGCCGGCATCGGTTCGGCCGAGACCCTCTCGAACGACCTCATCATTTCGAGCGTGACTCCAGACAAAGCGGGAGCGGCATCCGGAGTCTCAGAGACCGCTTACGAGCTCGGCGCAGTGCTGGGAACCGCGGTACTAGGGAGCATCCTGACCGCGTCGTACCGCTCGACCATTGAGATTCCGGAGGGGCTCAACGCTACCGATTCGACCGCAGCGCGCGAAACGCTGGGCGGTGCTGTTGAGGTCGCGTCGTCGGCGCCGGCCGGTGTGGGGGAGCAGCTGCTGGACTCCGCCCGTCACGCCTTCGACTCGGGAGTCGTCACCACGTCGTGGGTCGCCGTAGCGCTGATGGCGGTCGCGATCACGATCACGCTGGTGACGCTGCGCTCAGTGCGCAGCTAGCTACCTTCGTGAGCGGGTAGCTGGCTAGACGCTCACGCCAGTGGCGCGGCTGTCGGCGCCGATACCGACGAGCAGCAGTACGACAGCGGCCGCAAAGTGCAGAACATTGTCGGCGGCATTGAGCGCCAGAACGTTGAATTCTGATCCGATGAGCAGCAGTCCGGCGAACCCGAGCACGAGCAGGGCAAAGCCGAGCCCGGAGTTGGCGGCTCTCGCCGCAGCACGGTTGGAGAGTGCTGCTAGCACCAGCGCCGCACCAATTAAGATGTGGATAACGTTGTGGAAAACGTTCACTTGGAAGAGGTCGGCGAGCAGTCCGCCTTCGGTGTCGAAGAAACCTACACCGCCCGTGACGGTGAAACCCAGCAGCCCGATGAGCACAAAGAAGGCTCCGACGATTGAGCCAATCATGCGGTTGGGTGATCGGGTCATGATTTCTTCCCCCTTGCGGGCGCACGAGGTGTGTGCGCGATGCTGCTCCTTATTCGTACTCCTCCTCGGTGCTATTTGGCTAGAGCAGGGGAGGGTGAAACGTGAAGTGGATGCCGCAACGCTACTAGCTGTGCGGTCGAGCGTCGACGCCCAACTTGTCACACGCAGCGTCGTAGAGTTTCACGATCTCCTGGCGGATCTCCGCGCGCTCGCTAATCTCGGTGCTCCACGGCACGGTGACGTGATGTTCAATGCCGTCGACATCGGAGTACTGCCAGGTGCCTTCGCTGCCGTCGAGGGACACCATGGCTGCTGAGATTGCGGCAGATCCCGCGAACGCACGAACGATGAGCAGATTGTCATCGTTGTGGTCGCTGTTCATGTGGGCGAGGACTGCGGACACGGTTTCTTCGCTGAATGTGGTCACGGCTCTACGGTAGCTGGGAGTGGCCTTCAATGGGTTGATGGATACCCTCTAGGGGTATAGTGTGGCGCGCATGGACCACTCTCATCACGTTGCTCAGTTCCGTCGGCTGTTCTGGATCATGCTGGTGATCGCCGTGCCCGTCACGGCTTTCAGCATGATGTTTGCGCAGATCGTGGGCTACACGCTTCCCGACCTTGCGCTCATCCCGTGGATCTCGCCCGTGCTCGGTACCGTCATGTATTTCTGGGGCGGCAAGCCCTTCCTCACGGGCGGCTTCTCTGAACTGAAATCGCGCCAGCCGGGAATGATGCTCCTAATCTCGCTCGCGATCACTGTCGCGTTTGTCGCTTCGTGGGCATCCACGCTCGAGCTGATTGCGCACGAACTCGACTTCTGGTGGGAGCTTGCGCTGCTCATCGTCGTGATGTTGCTCGGCCACTGGGTAGAGATGCGGTCGCTGGCTCAAACCTCGAGTGCACTCGACTCGCTCGCCGCGTTGCTTCCGGATGAAGCGGAGAAGGTTGAGGGGGATGACTTCGTCACCGTGCATCCGTCTGACCTCGTGGTTGGCGATGTCGTAATCGTGCGCCCTGGCGGACGAGTGCCCGCCGACGGTGAAGTGATTGACGGTTCGGCCGAAGTGGATGAGTCGATGATCACGGGAGAGTCGCAGCCGGTTACACGCGGCGAGGGCGACCGCGTCGTGGCGGGAACCGTGGCCACCGATAACTCGATCCGCGTGAAGGTCACCGCGATTGGCGATGATACGGCGCTCGCGGGCATCACGAAACTTGTCGAAACGGCGCAGAGTTCATCGTCGCCCGCTCAGCGCATCGCCGACACCGCCGCTGGCTGGCTGTTCTGGTTCGCACTCGTTGCCGCCGCGATCACCGCAACCGTGTGGACTCTCGTGGGCAGCCCCGACGATGCCATCGTGCGCACCATCACCGTGCTCGTCATCGCCTGCCCACACGCTCTTGGCCTCGCCATCCCGCTCGTCGTCTCGATTTCGACCGAGCGCGCGGCACGAGCCGGGGTGCTCGTGAAAGACCGCATTGCGCTCGAAACAATGCGCAAGGTCGACACCGTTCTCTTTGACAAGACGGGCACCCTCACGAAGGGCGAACCCGCCGTGACGCACGTCGCGGGGGTCGGGGATGCGAGTGAAGACCAGGTGCTTCGACTCGCTGCCGCTGCTGAGTACGACAGTGAGCATCCGCTCGCAAAGGCGATTGTGGCGGCCTCGCGCGACCGCGAGCTCGAACGGGTCACTGCCTCAAACTTCAGCTCGTCGAGCGGTGTTGGCGTCGAAGCGTCTGTTGATGGTGCGACGATCAGCGTGGGCGGGCCGAGCATGCTGCGTCAGCACGACCAGAAGGCAATTGAGGTCACAACCGAGTGGGCGGATGCCGGCGCGATCATTCTGCACGTGCTCTCTGACGGTCACGTGATCGGCGCAATCGGTCTCGCGGATGAGGTGCGCGAAGACTCGCGCCAAGCGATCGATGCCCTGCACGCGCAGGGCGTCACAGTCGTGATGATCACGGGAGATGCGGATGCTGTTGCACAGTCGGTGGCCGCAGAGCTCGGTATCGACAAGGTGTTCTCGGGCGTGCATCCGGAAGACAAAGCCAGCAAGGTTGCCGAACTGCAGAAGGCGGGCGGCACCGTCGCGATGGTGGGTGATGGCGTGAACGATGCGCCAGCGCTTGCCCAAGCGGATGTCGGAATCGCGATCGGTGCCGGAACGGACGTGGCGATTGCTTCAGCCGGTGTTGTTCTCGCGAGCGATGACCCGCGCTCGGTGCTCGCCGTGTTCGAACTCTCGCGGCGCAGCTACGCCAAGATGCGCCAAAACCTGTGGTGGGCCGCCGGCTACAACCTCATTTCGGTTCCCCTCGCCGCTGGAGTGCTCGCCCCCATCGGCTTCGTCTTGCCGATCTCCGTCGGAGCACTGCTCATGTCGGCCTCAACCGTTGTTGTTGCGGCGAACGCTCAGCTCTTGCGCCGCCTCGACCTGCGGCCCGAAGCGGTTATCGGCAAGGACTGAGTTAGGCGGCCGAACTCCAGAAACAACTGTTGGTACCCACCGACGAGGATGGATGCCAACAGTATGCGCGTGAGGTTTAGCGGCCGAGCCAGCCGCCATCCACGTTGAGGATGGCGCCCGAGACGTAGTCGGAGGAGCGCGAGGCGAGGAACACGGTTCCAACCGCGAGGTCGTGTCGGGCCCTCGCCTCGACGCTCGTCCCGTGGAAGTCGCGCGTTGGACTAACGAACAAGCGCAACGAGCTATCTCGCCCGCCATCAGCCACATCGCCCGCTAAACGACTGACGGAAGAAATCCAATGGACACGTTAGTAAACTCGTGCCCCGACCCGGTCAGTCCCCAGCAAGAGAACCTTCAAAAACCGATCGGCACCTTCGAACGCGAGATCCACGCTGCAGCAATTAAGGTGTTCAAAACGATGACGGGCAACTAACAAACACTGCGCGGCATGTGTTTGTGCTAACCTCAAATTACTACATCTCCCACGCCTCTCTTGGATGCGCACTTGGGAGATTTTTTTGTTAAGGAGGAGCCCCCGATGTCCCGACAGCGTCGGCCATTGCGCCCACGTGGCAGTCTCCATTACGACAAAAAGGCGTTGAGCCTCGATAAACTCGTCGATCAGCTCGAGGAGCGCGGCTTAATGATTCCCGATCGGGATCGGGCCTCACGGTACCTTCGACATATTGGCTACTTCCGCCTCTCGCCATACACAATCCCGTTCCAGCACGGACAGCCGGATCATCTTTTCCGCGACGGGACTAACTTCGACGACGTACTGGACCTTTACGTCTTTGACCGAGCACTTCGACTGCTTGTCATGGACGCATTGGAGCGCGTCGAGGTCGCGATCCGCGCAGCGCTGTCCGATCATATGTCAACTAAGTACGACGATCCGCACTGGTATGTCAATCCCGTGCACTTTACGAGCGGCTCCAAACACCGAGGCCTGCTGCAGATCGTGCAGACGGCTTCGGATGACAAGCTTGAAGGCGAGCCTGAGTCGGTGGGGGTGGTTCAGGCCCCAGGAGGAGAAGCGCTCCCGTCGGGCGACCGTGCGGTGGCCCACCGTTCCGCCCTCGAACACTATTTGCTGACCTACGCAACTCCTGAATTGCCGCCGTCATGGCTCGTCGTCGAATCCCTCACGATCGGCCAGCTCAACAACACGATCAAGAACCTGAAACTGCGCGCCGACAGGACCGCGGTGGCGGCCAGCATCGGGCTGACCGAGCCAGTACTTGTGTCTTGGATGCGAACCTTTGTGCGTGCCCGGAACATTTGCGCTCACCACGGTCGCCTCTGGAACGTCGGTCTTGGCGTCTACCCAGCGGTCCCAAACTCGCGCGGAATCTCTTGGCTGAAGGGCGACAACGCTCTCCCTGCGCGCTCGGAAAAACGTCTATACCCAGTGCTTCTAGCACTCCAGTCAGTGCTCGATGTGGTGTCACCCCGGAGCGCTTGGGCGCAACGACTCTACGATCTCGTGAGCACTCGCCCACCCATGAACCTCGCGAGCATGGGTATTCCTAAGAATTGGGCAGATGATGACTTCTGGAGCGAGCACATCACTCGGTGATCTACCGATTGAAATTTCTCTCAGCGATCTTTAGCACGCTACCAATCTCCTCGATTCGATTGACTATTTGCCCATGCTGCTCGTTGCTGCGGCAGTTCTGGCAGTGTGCCGCAAGCCGATCGTCAGACGGACCATTACTAGCCGATTTCGGGAGATCAGTACGTTCCGTCCTTTTACATTTCGGCCATACTCAAAAACAACTGTTGGCACCCACCGACGAGGATGGATGCCAACAGCGTGTGCGTAAGGACTAGCGGCCGAGCCAGCCGCCATCCACGTTGAGGATGGCGCCCGAGACGTAGTCGGAGGAGCGCGAGGCGAGGAACACGGTGGCACCCGCGAGGTCGCTGCCGACGCCCCAACGACCAGCGGGGATGCGGTCGAGGATTGCCTTCGAGCGGTCGGGGTCGTCTTGCAGCGCCTGGGTGTTGTCGGTGGCGATGTAGCCGGGGGCGATCGCGTTCACGGTGATGCCCTTGCTGGCCCACTCGTTCGAGAGTGCCTTGGTGAGGCCGGCGATGCCCGACTTCGCTGCCGTGTAGCCGGGCACGTTGATGCCGCCCTGAAAGCTGAGCAGCGATGCCGTGAAGATGATCTTGCCGCGGCCACGCTCAATCATCGAGCGAGCAATGGCCTGCGTGAGGGTGAACTGGCTCGACAGGTTCACCTGAATAACGCGATCCCACAGCTCGGTAGGGTGCTCGGCGGCAGGGGCGCGCTCGATGGTTCCGGCATTGTTGACGAGGATGTCCACGTTGCGGGTCGCGAGAGTCTCGCCGAACGCGGCTACGGCATCCGGGTCGGCAAAGTCGCACGCGATGCCCTCGAAGGTGCGGCCATACGAGGTGACCGCCTTCTCGATGTCGCTGCCCGAAGCCTCGATGGTTGCGCTCACGCCGATAATGTTGGCGCCGGCGGCGGCGAGTGCCTCGGCCATGGCGAAGCCGATTCCACGCCGTGCGCCCGTGACGACTGCGGTGCTTCCGGTCAGGTCAAACATGCCGGTCAAGGGGTTGCCCTCGTGGTTCGCGCTCACTTCTGGCCCGCCACATCCACGAGAATTTTCATCGCTTTGCCCGCGGCAAGGTCAGCAAACGCTTCGCTGGTCTGCGACAGCGGCACAATGCGCGTGATGAGCAACTCGGCGGGGATGACGCCGCTGTCGACCAGCTCAATAGCCTTTTCGAAGTCGGTGCGTTGGTAAACGCGCGCCCCCAGAATCGTGAGTTCGCGCCAGAAGACGCGCTGCAGGTTGATCTCGCGCGGTGTCGGGTGAATCGCGACGACGACGAGAGTTCCGCGCACCTTCGCGAGGTCGGTGGCACCAAGCACGGCAGCCGCAGCACCCGAGACTTCGAAGACAACGTCGGCACCGGCATCCGCGGTCCACTCGTTGACCCACGCAACCTGGTCGACCTCGAGGGGGCTAATAGTCGTGAAGCCGAGCGCGTCAATCTGGGCGCGGCGACCGGCGTCGATCTCGATGACGACAACCTCGGCACCAAATTCGCGGGCGACGGATGCGATGAGCACACCAATCGGACCACCGCCGATAATCACGGCCTTGTCTCCGGGCGCGAGCCCCGAACGGCGAACATCATGCACCGCAACCGCAGCAGGCTCAACGAGCGCGGCGTGATCGAGGCGCAGCTCGGGCGGGAGGGCCACAAGCGTTTCGGCGGGAACATTCCACTTTCCCTGAAGGGCGCCGGGGGAATCGATGCCGATGAACTCAAGGTTCTGGCAAATGTGCTGATTGCCGGCGAGGCAGGCGGGGCACGTGTTGTCCCACCAGAGGGGCATGACGGTGACGTGGTCGCCAACGTTCCAGCCGTCAACGCCGTTGCCGAGGGCGGAAATGGTGCCGCTCATCTCGTGGCCGAAAGTGAGGGGCATCTGTACTCGAGCATCCATGTTGCCGTGCAGGATGTGCATATCGGTGCCGCAGAGACCGTTGTAGGCGACGGCAATTTGAACATCACCAGCTGCTGGAGGCTTCGGTTCGTATTCGTTGACCTCAAGGCGTTGCTCGCCAACATAACTCACGCTCAGCACTGGTGCGCTCCTTTGCGATTGGTGGTGCGCGAGGGTGATGAGCCACTGGATGTTGTTGATGAGCCGGTGGATGGCACTGGTTCCCTTGCGCCTATTTCTGCGCCATACTAGCATGATCAAACGATTGTTCACGAGTACAACAGAAGGCTGACCGGCAATGAATCACCGCAACGGCGCACCAACGGAGTCTGCGCCCTCTGAACTCCCGCTCGAGGGAATTCTCGTTCTGGACTTCAGTCAGTTTCTGGCCGGACCTGTTGCAGCACTTCGACTTGCCGACCTCGGTGCCCGCGTTATCAAGGTCGAACGACCCGGCACCGGCGACATCGGCCGCACTCTCGCCTTTGCCGGTCGCGAGTTCGACGGCGACACTGTTTCGTTCCATGCGATGAACCGCAACAAGGAGTCCATCACCGCTGACCTCAAGGTGGCCGACGATCTCGCCTACGTGAAAGAACTCGTTGAGCGCGCTGACGTGATCATCCAGAACTTCCGCCCCGGCGTCATGGAGCGCATCGGCCTCGACTTTGAATCTGTGCGCGCCATCAACCCCGGCATCGTCTACGCCAGCGCGACCGGCTACGGCGAAGAGGGGCCGTGGAAAGATCGCCCAGGGCAAGACCTCCTCGCTCAAGCGATGTCGGGCATCCCGTGGCTCAATGGCTCGAAGACTGACGGTCCTGTGCCCGTCGGTTTGTCGATCGCTGACCACCTGATGAGCTGCCACATTGCGCAGGGGGTCACGGCTCTTCTCGTGCGCAAGTTCCGCACCGGCAAGGGTGGGCTTGTGCAGACGAGCCTCCTCGAAGCGATGCTCGACCTGCAGTTCGAGCTGCTGAGCACCAAGCTCAACGACGACAGCATTACGGTGCAGCGTCACGGCGAGCACTCGGCCCACGCCTTCCTCGCCGCGCCCTACGGCACCTATCCCACCACAGATGGTTACATCGCGATGGCGATGAATCCGCTGCCCAAACTCGGCGATCTTCTCGGCATGCCAGAACTCAGTGAGATGCACGATCCGCAGCTTGCCTGGGATCGCCAAGAGTACGTCGAAGAGCTTCTCGCGGCACGCTTCGCGACAGGCACGACCCAGCAGTGGCTCGACGTCCTCGACGCTGGCGATGTGTGGTGTGCTCCAGTTCTCACGCTCGACGAACTGCTCGCCTCCGGCGGATTCGAAGCGATTCGGATGACGCAGCCCGTCACCCGCGGAGGCAACGAACTCTTCACGACCCGCAGTCCCATCCGCGTTGACGGCCAGATCCTCACGAGCAGTAAAGCGGCCCCCACCCTCGGGCAAGACAACGACCGAGTGCGAGCAGAGTTCCCGGCCAGAAAGGCAAGCGCATGAGCCCGACCATCCTTCGCGGAATGACCTGGGAGCACGAGCGCGGCTACGGCAGCGTCGTGAAGGCCGCCGAAGCGTATCGCTCGGTCGCTCCTGAGGTTGAGGTGCAGTGGGAGTACCGCTCGCTCCAGGCTTTTGCCGATCAGGATCTGCAGAGTCTCGTGGAGAACTACGATCTGCTCGTCATCGATCATCCGCACATTCCTGTTGCGGCGGAAGAGAAGCTCTTCGCTCCGCTCAATGGACGCGGATTCGATGCAGAACTCGCCACCTTGGCCACCCAATCGGTGGGGCGTTCGCACGAGTCGTACCAGCACCTCGGCCAGCAGTGGGGGCTCGCTCTCGACGCCGCTGCCCAGGTTTCCGCCTACCGGCCCGATCTTCTCGAGTCTGCGCCGAGCACGTGGGACGAAGTAATTGCGCTCGCCGAAGAGGGGCGCGTGCTGTGGCCCTTCAAGCCCGTCGATGCGTTCTCGAGCCTCGTCACTATCGCTTCTGGTCTCGGCGAAGACGCCATGACAACGCCCGGGGTTTTTCTCTCGGAAGACATGCTGACGCGAGCCATGGAACTGCTCACCCGCCTGGCGCGACTCGTGCCGGCCGAGAATGCAGGGTTCAACCCGATTCAGGTCGCTGATGTTCTCGCCGAGAGCGACACCTTCGCTTACGCTCCACTGCTCTTCGGATACACGAACTACTCCCGCGCTGGCTACCGATCGCACCGCTTGCAGTACATTGACATCCCGCGCTCGACCCGTGGTGTTGCCGGCTCGCTGCTGGGGGGAGCCGGAATCGCCGTCTCGTCTCGCAGTCAGGCGATGGATGCCGCGATCACACACGCCTTCTGGCTCGCGTCGGGTGACGTGCAAGCAGGAGCGTACTACGACGGCGGTGGCCAGCCAGGTAACGCCGTCGCGTGGGAGAGCGAGCGCACCAACGCCGACAGCCTCAACTTCTTCACGGGCACTCGCGCGACCCTCGAAGGCGCCTACTTGCGCCCACGGTTCGCGACCTACATCGAACTGCAGAATGCAGTCTCGCCCCTCGTGACCTCGGCCCTACTCGGCCAGATCTCGCTCTCCGAACTACGCGAACGCCTCGACGCTGGCGTCGCAGAATGGTTGGTGCGCTAATGCTGACAAAAGACCGTTGGTACGACGACCACGAGGTGGGGGAGCGACGCGAAACCGTCGGCCGCACGATCACGGAAGCCGACATCGTGTTGCACGCCGGCCAGACGGGTGACTTTTTTCCGCACCACATGGACGCCGCATGGATGGCAACCCAGCCAGCCGGTCAGCGCATCGCGCACGGAACCCTCATCGTCGCGGTAGCGGTGGGCATGACCGCTGGCGACATCAACCCACAATCAATGAGCTACGGCTACGACCGCATCCGCTTCATTCGCCCTGTTTTCATCGGTGACACCATTCGGGTGACCGCAGAGATTAGCGACATGGCGCTGCACCCGAAGCGACCGGATGAGGTTGGTTACGTGCACGAATTGGTGACGGTGATCAACCAGCACGGTGACACCGTGATGGTGCTGACTCACCTTTATCTGGTCAATCGACGTACCAGCGACTAGTTGCCCGAATACACTGGCAACCATGGCTACTTTGAGTGATGTTGCAACCCGCGCTGGAGTCTCGGTGTCGGCGGTATCGCGAGTGCTGAGCGACAAGCCCGGGGTACGGGTGAGCGAGGCAACCAGGCAACGTATTCACGAAGCGGCGCGCGAACTCAACTATCGCCCCAACTTCACCGCTCGAGCGCTCAAGTCGTCACGCACTCACGCGGTTGGACTCGTCGTGCCGGGAGTGACGAACGCGATTTTCGCTGAACTCATGCGGGGTGTTGAAGAAGAAGCCAGCAGCAAGGATTACATGGTGCTGATCGCGAGCACCGAACGTTTGCCTGAGGGTGAAGAATCAATCCCGCGCCTCATGGGTGAGGGACGAGTCGACGGAGTTCTCGTGCAATTCGGCGACCACTTGAGTGGTGACGACCTGCGCACCGTTACCGATAGCGGCCTTCCCGTTATCTCGATCAACACCATCAACCCGGGCAGCGGTGGCTCTGTTCGTCTTGAAGATGAAGCTGGGATGCGCCTCGCGACAGAGCACCTCATCGAGCTCGGTCACACCCGCATCGGCTACGCCGGCGGTGTGCCCACCTCGGAGTCGGGTCAGCGTCGTCTTGCCGGGTTCCTCGAAGCCATGGCGAATGCCAAGCTCACCGTTGAACCCGAGTTGGTAACCACCTTCGGGTATTACCCCAAGCAGGGTGCTCAGGCTCTCGACGCGATGGCGGAGCTGTCCACCCCGCCCACAGCAGTAGTTGTTGCGAACATCAACGCCGCTCACGGTGTGCTCTCCGAAGCGCGACGGTTGGGCATCCGCGTTCCTGAAGACATGTCGATCGTGGCCATGCACGACACCTGGACGGCAGAAATCGCCTGGCCGCCGCTCACCTGCGTGCGCCTGCCGCTCTACGAACTTGGCCGGGCCGCTATGGCCAGCCTGTGGGAGAACATCAACTCCGGAACCGCCGAAGACCGCATCATCGCCGACCCAGCACCGCAGCTGGTCGTGCGCGAATCGACCGCGCCACCCGCGCGCTAACTCTCTGGAGGAGCCTCCGTGCAGACTCGATCGACCCAACGGGGTCTTGAACTCACCGAAATCGGACTCGGAGCTGCGCAACTGGGCAACCTCTACCGGGAAACCACCGACGCTGAAGTCGAAGAGGGCGTCGCGGCAGCGTGGGATGCCGGCGTGCGCTACTTCGATACTGCGCCGCACTACGGGCTCGGGCTCTCCGAGCGCCGCCTTGGTGAACAATTGCGCACCCACCCGCGCGACGAATACGTGATTTCGAGCAAAGTCGGCAAGCTCCTCGTGCCGAACCCCGGCGGCGAAGACCGCATGGATGACGAAGGTTTTGCTGTTCCTGCCGTCACAAAACGGCAGTGGGATTTCAGCCGCGATGGCATCTTGCGGTCAGTCGAAGCATCGCTTGCACGCACCGGACTCGACTACCTCGATGTGCTCTACCTGCACGACCCCGATGATCACTTCGAGCAAGCCTCTACCGAAGGAATCGGTGCGCTCATCGAGTTGCGCGAACAGGGCGTCGTAAAAGCAGTGGGCGCCGGCATGAACGCAGCGGCACCGCTCGCGGAGCTTATTCGTCGCGCTGATGTTGACCTTGTTATGTGTGCCGGGCGGTTCACTCTGATCGATGACGAGGCGCTCGCCGATCTCTTGCCGACTGCCTTGGAGCGCAAGGTCGGCATCGTTGTCGCCGGTGTCTACAACTCTGGTCTGCTTGGACGCAACCGCCCGAGCCCCGACGCAACCTTCGACTACGAACCTGTTCCACCGGCGATTCTTGAGCGCGCCAATCGCGTGGCCGACGCGTGTGAAGCCCACGGCGTCACGCTGCCCGAGGCCGCCATTGCTTATGTTCTGCGGCATCCGGCTGTCATCTCGGTGGTCGTCGGCGCTCGCGGTGGCGATCAAGTGCGGTCGAATATCGAGCGCTACAGAGCGACAATGCCCGAGGGGCTATGGGGCGACCTTGAGGCCGCCGGCGTGATTGCTGCGCTGTAGCGACGTGCTGGTGTGGAGCTCGCATCCGGTCTAGACGCTCTTGTGATCAAACGATTGATCAGATACGGTAACCACTATCGCTCGCTACTAGAAATGAGGCGCCCTTCCCATGGGACTCACTGATACAGCTCTCACCATTACCGCCGTGCGCGCAGTGTTGCTTTCGCACCGGTACCAGCCAGGAGAAGAACTCACGTGGGTAGGAGGCACCATTTGGTCATGGGATGCCGCTCTCGTCGAGGTAACCCTCTCTGATGGAACAACCGGAGTCGGCGAAGCAGGCGCCGGCATCATGGCCGCCGAAGCCGTGCCCGGAATCGTGGATGCGTTCCGGCCCTACGTTCTCAATCAAGAATTCGCCCACCCGCTCGAAGTAGCCGACCACCTTCGCGCCTACACCGCTTTCTGGGCGCGCGGCGGAATGCTCAACGGTGTTGCCGGAGCGATCGAAACCGCGGCAGTGGATGCCGTAAGCAAGCGCCTCGGCGTGCCCGCCTACGACATTCTTGGCGGGCTCAAACGCGACTGGATCGAGTCCTACGCCAGTGGCGGACTCGGCACGACCTTCGGCGAGGTTTCAGACTGGGCAGCGGCACAGATCGAGGCAGGCTTCGGCACGGTGAAGTTCCGCGCGATGACCGACCCCGACACCACCATTGCGTTGCTCGACCACGTGACCGCGCTGCTGCCCGAGGGCGTGCAATTCGTGATCGATGCCGTGCAGGCCTGCGCCTCTCACCCCTGGCCCGTCGACGAAACAATTCGAGTCGGGCACAAAGCTGCCGAGCTGGGTGCCCGCTGGTATGAAGAGCCCTGCCAAGCGGATGACGTGGCCGGTTACGCGGCGGTGCGTGCTGCCGTCGACGTGCCCATCTCCGGTGTCGAATCCAACGGAACAGTCCGCGACTTCGCCCAACTTCTCGAGGCCAATGCGCTCGACGTCGCCCAGCCCGATGTCACTTTCGTTGGAGGGCCTAAAGCTTTTGCGCAAGTCGCCGAACTCGCCCACGCCAGCGGCGTAAAGACCGTTCCCCACGTCTGGGGCAGCGGCGTGACCTTCGCAGCGAACCTGCACACCGTTTTCGCCAACCCCCACGTTGAGCTCTTCGAGTACTGCACACTGCCGAATCCGCTGCGTGATGCGATGCGGGTGGAAGAGGTCGACTTCCGGGACGGTGGGATCGTGGCTCCGAAAGCCCCTGGCTTGGGCATCCAGTTGACTCCAGAGATCGAAGCGCGGTTTCCGTTTACTCCAGGAGGTGGACATGTCATCCGCTAGCACTCCATCCACCAACAGCTCGGGGTTTACGCCGCACCCCGGCGATGAGCGCCTCACGACCGCGATTCTCAGCGACTCGTGTGATGAGTCAGGGCTACGCAATCAAGTGCTGAACCAGCGCCTTGCTCCGATCACGCCAGGCTCGCGCGCGATCGGTCGCGCCCGCACTGTTCGCTTTGCGCCGGCGCTCGAATCCGATCTCGACGACCCCTACAAAGAGTCGATCGACTTCATTGACGGCATCGCTGCCGGTCAGATGATTGTCATTGCGACAGCGGAAAACAACGATTCAGGATTCTGGGGCGAACTGTTCAGCGCTGCCGCGATGGGTGCGAAAGCGTCCGGGGTTATTACGGATGGCAATCTGCGCGATACTGACAAGATCGCCGCACTGGGCTTTCCGGCATTCTCGCGCTCGCGTCGCCCCATCGACTTCCGTGCCCGCATGCGCGTCATCGCCTCCGATGTTGTCGTCGAGTTGGGCGGAGTGTTGATCGCACCCGGCGACCTCGTGATGGCGGACGATGATGGGGTGGTCGTGGTTCCTCAGGCGCGCGAAGACGAAATCTTGACTCGAGCTCGCGCCCGAGCAGCCAACGAATCGACGGTCCTGGCAGAACTGCTCGCCGGCGACTCGCTGCGCACCGTGTGGGAACGACACGGAATTCTCTAAACTGGCCACTCGCGAAGGGACAACACCGTGGTTTTTCCAATAATTGATGCCCACCAACACATCTGGAACCCCCACCGAGCTCACTATGACTGGCTCGACGAATCACTAGCACCTATCAATCAAGTGATGACGCTCGAGCAGCTCATTCCGGAACTGCGGGATGCCGGAGTCGACTACACAGTGCAAGTGCAGTCAGCAGATAACTTCGATGACACTCGCCTCATGGTGGAATCGGCGGCGGCCAATGAGCAAGTTGCGGCAATCGTGGGCTATGCGCCCATCGACCGCCCAGAGCAGGCGGCGCGCACAATTGAGTCGTGGCAGGGAGATACCCGCGTGGTTGGAGTGCGCACGCTTATTCATAATCAGGAAGATCCGGAGTGGTTGTTGCGCCCCAACGTTGCGGAAGGGCTGACGGTGCTGGAGCGCGCTGGGCTCACCTTCGACGTGGTCGCTGTGTTGCCCGAGCATCTCGCGCTGATTCCTGAATTGTCGCGGCGGCATCCGCAGCTCCGCATGGTTATCGACCACTTGGCGAAGCCGCCGATCGGCCTTGAGGAGCGCGAGCCGTGGTGGTCGGCGATTGCAACGGCGGCGGAGAACCCGAACGTTTATGCCAAGGTGAGCGGGCTCTACTCGGCGGCGGGTGCTCCGCAGCAGTGGACTACCGAGTTTGTGCGCCCCTTCTTTGAGCGTGCGCTCGACGTGTTTGGCCCTGCGCGTTTGATGTATGGCGGTGACTGGCCCATTTCGGTGCTCGCTGGCGGATACACGCGAGTGTGGCAAGGGCTCCAGCCGCTCTTCGACAGTGTGGATGCCGCCGACAGCGAGAAGCTGCTTGGCCGCACTGCTGCGGAGTTCTACGGCATCGATCCCGCCCGCATCGGCTACTAGGGCAGTGCGTGCAAACTGCGAGATAACGGTTGAAAAACCTTTGGTCAAACGTTTGCACAACCTTCGCGCTTGGTATAACGTTTGAGCACCGGAGAAATTGAGTCGTTCCAGCGTCTTGCATCTCTCCACTACGAAGCAGTAGTAACCCCCACCAAGGAGTGTCAATGAAGACGAAGAGGTTCCTTTCCGCCAGTGCAGGAGTGGCCATTATTTCCGCCGCTGCACTCGTTCTATCCGGCTGTTCAGCTGACGGAGGCGCAACCGCCCCCGAGCAAACTGACTCGGGTGGAAAAATCACGGTGTGGGTTGACCCACCCCGCGTTCCCGCAGCAGAAGCCTTCCAAGAAGCGCACCCCGAAATCGAGATCGACGTTGTTCAGATCGACGGCACCGTGGGCGGGCAGACCGTGAAGCAGGCTTTCGCCAACTTTGACTCCGCTGGATCAGGATGGCCCGACGCCATCTTCTTCCCCTCCAACGACGACATTGCCTGGGCAACCGGCGCAGCCAGCAACTACGCTGCCGACCTGACCGATCTGCTTCCCGATGTCATCGATGGTTACGACCCCGCAGTGCTCTCCTTCTGCGACATCGATGGTCAGATTCGCTGCCTCCGCAACGACGCTGCGCCTGACGTCTTCTGGTACAACAAGGCCTTCTTCGACGAAAACGGCTACACACTGCCGACCACGTGGGAAGAATATGGCGACCTTGCTGTCGAGATTGCCGCAGCTCACCCCGACAAGATCAGCGGATTCTTGGGAGACGCTTACGCCGTCAACCGCTACCTTCAGGCCGCCGACTGCCCCACCAACGACCGCCTCTCAGAGTCGGAAGTTCACATCAACCTCGACGACCCAAACTGTGTTCGCGCCAACGAATTGCTCTCGCAGATGTACGACGGTGGAGCACTCACCACTCAGGGAATCTTTGACGGTGACGCGGCAGCAGCCGGTGTAAACCTCGTCATGAGCCCCGGCGCTGTCTGGTGGGGAAACTACCTCTTCCGCGACACCTGGAAGATCCCTGCCGGCCAGATGAGTGCAAGCGCACCGCTGACCTGGGAAGGCGAATCAAGCCCGACCGCGGGTAACGAAGGTGGCGGCCTCTGGGGCGTTTCTTCACACATCACCGGAAAGCAGCTCGAGAACACGCTGACCTTCGCTACCTTCGTCGCCACCGACCCGGCTTGGCAGGTTGAGCTCTCAACCGGTCTCCCCGGCTACGGTCCGATTCAGGATGCGTGGCTCGCCAAGCTCGAAGCTGATGGCTACTTCGCTGACGTTGCAGCAGTGCAGCAGGCATTCAAGGATGCCGCTGGCGCAGTAGCACCGTACTCGTACATGCTTTACGACACGGGCGCAGCCTGGACCGAGACCGTCAGCCCCACGCTGATCGCCAACGGTTCAATGAGCGATGCCCTCAGTACCTTCGGAGAAGAACTTGTGAACCGCGCCACCTCGGTCGGTTACACGGTCACCGCCGAATAGAAGTAATCAGCTAGGCACAGCATGTGTGGGGGTTTCAGATCCATGAGGCCCCCACACTCTGTTCCACTCCCGAACGTATAGGCGAGGAATACATGAGCAGCACAACGCTAGCCACGAAGGGCACGGAGCCTCCGGCTACTGGGCCCCGGGCATCCACGACCCCGCGGCGTCACCGCACCCGCCACGCAGAGTCACGCGGCGCCTGGATCTTGCTCGCTCCTTACCTTGCGCTGTTTCTCATCGCCGCCGCGATTCCTATCGGCTACGCCTTCTGGATTGCCCTGCAAAAAGCGCCAACCCTCGTCAACCCCGCCAGCGGGTTCGGCGGTCTTGACTCGTTCATCACGGTAATTACCGACTATCGGTTCTCCGGAACGTTCATCAACATCTTCTCCGTCATGATCGTGTGGTTGCCACTCATGATGGTGGGCATCGTCGGCTTGGCACTGCTGGTTCACGCCAGCCCCGGCCGCTTCGGCTCTACGATGCGCTTCTTCTACTTCATTCCCGGAGCGTTGAGCGGTATCGCCAACTTCGTGCTCTGGGTTTACCTCCTCCACCCCACTCAGTCACCCCTCGCGCCACTCTGGCAAGAGGTGGGTTTTGGGTCTCTGAAAGAGATAGTCACCGACGGCAATATGCCCATGATCCTCACTGGAATGCTGTTCTTCCAGGGCGTCGGAACGTGGATCATCGTCGTCAACGGCGGGCTCAACGGTATTCCCGACGAAATCTTCGAAGCCGCCAAGATCGACGGAGCAAACGCGTGGGATCTGGCCTGGCGAATCAAGCTCCCGCTCATCCGCCCCTGGATTGGCTACGCCGCCCTCATGAACTTGGCCTACGGCTTTCAACTCTTCTTGGAGCCGTACTTGCTGCGACAAATCTCCTCGGGCGCGATCGCCGGCGAGTGGGCGCCAACCCAATTGGGGTACGCCTTCGCATTCACTAACCGCAACTTTCCGGCGGCGGCAGCACTGTCCATCATTCTGCTGGTGATCACCCTCAGCATCGGAGTTGTCATCGTGATGAAGAGCGGACTCTTCGGCGACGAGAAGGAGGAGAAGCGATGAGCAACAGCGCTCCCGGCGTCGTCGGCGCAAAACACTGGACTGTCGGTCGAATCGCCCGCATCACCGTGATGGTGGTCATCGCGGCCGCGTTTATCTTGCCCATCATCGGGTTCATTGCGATGGCCTTCCGAAGTCAAGAAGGTGTGCTCGCAGGCACCGACGGATTCCTCGGCCTTGGCGGAGTTTCGTGGGAAAACGCTGTCTACAGCTGGAGCCAGATCAATGGCTTTGGTCCCGGCGCCGGCGGACTCTTCACTCGGTGGGTCGGTAACTCCCTCGTCATTGCCGTCGTGGGTGGTGTGCTCGCTCTGGTCGCCGCGCTCCCTGCAGGCTACGCACTCGCGCGACTGCGATTCCGCGGTCGTAAGGTGATGCTCTTCGCCACGCTGCTCGCGATGGTGATGCCCAACACTGTTCTCGTCATCCCCCTGTTCCTCGAAGTGAACGCGATCGGTGCCGTCGGTCAGCTATGGCCGGTCGCCCTGATTATGGGCTTCTTCCCCTTCGGCACCTACCTCGTCTACATCCACTTCATGACGACCATGCCGCAAGAACTCGTTGAGGCTGCCCGCATCGATGGTCTGAGCGAGATCTCCACATTCTTCTATGTGGCACTTCCGATCTCGAAGCAAGTCATCGCGCTTGTTGCGTTCTTCTCCTTCGTGGCCAACTGGACCAACTTCTTCTTGCCCTTGGCGCTGCTGACCTCTAACCAGGAAAACAAAACTATCTCGATCGGCATCCAAGAACTCATCGGTGCCAGCCCGCTGTTCAACGCGACAGTGGCGGCTGGCCTCGACGTGAAGCTGTACATGCCGCAGCTCGCGCTTGCGACGTTCCTGTCGATGATCCCGCTGCTCATCGTGTTCCTCACGGCGCAACGCTTCCTGATTCGTGGACAAACCGTTGGTGCGGTGAAGGGATAGCAATGAAACGAGTCGCCCAGGTAATCGGCCTGCCACCCGAGAACCGTGAAGAGTACGAGCGGTACCACGCCGCCGTCTGGCCAACGATCCTCGAACGGCTCGCGGCCAGCAACATCCACAACTATTCGATCTATCGCCACGGCGACCTGCTGTTCTCGTACTTCGAGTACACCGGCGATGACTACGAAGCAGACCAGGCCGCCATCGCAGCCGACCCCGAAACGCAACGCTGGTGGGCGCTCCAAGAGCCGCTGCAACGGCCGCTGGATGATCGTGCGGAGGGCGAGTGGTGGAAAGAGCTTCCCGAGGTATTTCACAGTGACTAACTAGCTGCACCGCCAATCAGCGCACCGCAGCGCATCTTGACGCACTCTCGCGTCAACACCCCTTATCTGTTCTGAGCAAGGAGAACTCTTCAGCATGACTACCATCACCAGCGTTGACGTCTACGACGTTCGTTTTCCGACATCGCTCACCGCCGACGGCTCAGATGCAATGAACAAAGATGGCGACTACTCGGCGGCCTATGTCGTACTCCGCACTGACGAAGAGGGCGTCGCGGGCTACGGCTTCACTTTCACGATTGGCCGCGGTAATGACATCTGTGTTCTCGCAGCTCAACAGCGCGCAGTGCCCCTTGTCGGCCGGGATATTGATGAGATTGTCGGCAACCTCGGTGGCATTTACCGCGAGCTGAAGTCTGACTCGCAATTGCGCTGGCTCGGACCAGAAAAGGGTGTCGAACACTTGGCGATGGCCGCCGTGATGAACGCCGTCTGGGACCTTGCTGCTCGCCGCGCTAACAAGCCACTCTGGCGTCTGCTCGCGGACATGACCCCCGAGCAGCTCGTCGACACCGCAGACTTTCAGTACCTCACTGACGCGCTCACCAAAGAAGACGCCATCGCGATGCTGAGCGAACTTGCCCCTACCAAGGAGCAGCGCATCGCCGAACTCACCGAGTCGGGTTACCCCTGCTACACGACCAGTGCTGGCTGGCTGGGCTACTCCGATGAGAAGCTTCGCCGACTCTGCCAAGAGGCCGTGGATGCCGGCTACCGCCACATCAAACTGAAGGTCGGTGCGAATCTCGAGGAGGACATCCGTCGCTGCGGTATTGCCCGCGAAGTGATCGGTGCCGACGCGAAGCTCATGATCGACGCCAACCAGGTTTGGGACGTCGACGAGGCCATTGACTGGGTGAAAGCGCTCGCTCAGTTTGATCCGCTGTGGATTGAAGAACCGACAAGCCCGGATGACGTGCTCGGTCACGCTGCTATCCGCAAGGCGGTTGCCCCCATTGGCGTTGCGACGGGTGAGCACGGCATGAACCGGGTGCTCTTCAAGCAGATGTTCCAGGCCGAAGCGATCGACTTCTGCCAGCTCGATTCGGCACGCCTTGCGGGGCCGAACGAGATCATCGCCGTGTACTTGATGGCCAAAAAGTTCGGTGTTCCGGTGTGCCCCCACGCCGGTGGCGTTGGGCTCTGCGAACTCGTGCAGCACTTGTCGATCTTCGACTACGTTGCGGTGTCAGGCACTCTCGAGAACCGAGTTACCGAGTTCGTTGACCACCTCCACGAGCACTTCGTTGACCCCTGCATCGTCGAAAAGGGCGCCTATCGGGTGCCGATGGCTCCTGGTTACTCGGCCCAAATGCACGAGTCATCGCTCGCCGAGTTCTCGTTCCCCGGCGGCAGCTACTGGGTGGGTGCGGCTGCGTCTGTCGCGTCGTAGCGCCTGCAGGATCGTAGGGCTAGGCTGGTGGAATGATATAACCGACAGTTATTCATGATAGCTGCGGCTGGTGGCTAATTTTCTCAACCGCACTGATCGTAGTCTCGGCGCGCCCTGATTCCCCATTCGGAAGGTAGACACCGCATGACCCATCAGTTCTCCAGCTATGTCGCCATCGGCGACAGTTTTACCGAAGGCGTGGGAGACGAACTGCCGGATGGTCGGGTGCGCGGCTGGGCAGATCAAGTCGCGTTGGGGCTCGCGCTGGCCTCGCCCGAGCCCGTGACCTATGCGAATCTCGCCATTCGGGGGCGCCTTCTCGCGCCCATCGCGGGAGAGCAGTTGGCGGCGGCGGTTGCCCTCCGGCCTCAGCTGATGAGCCTCAATGGTGGCGGAAACGACATTCTGCGTCCCAAAGTGTCGCTGGATTCGATCACCGACCAACTGATCGCCGCCGTCGATACGGCGACGGCGAACGGCATCCATGTTCTGATGCTCAGTGGCGGAAACCCGAGCAAGCACTTGCCCTTGGGTTCGCTCATGTCGACGCGGGGCGATCGTTTGGCGAAGCAGGTGATGGAGCGGGTGTCGAAAGACAACGTCACGTTTGTCAACAATTGGGCTGACGAAGAACTCGCGAAGTTGAGTTACTGGTCGGTCGACAAGCTGCACCTCAATGCCCGCGGGCACGCCCGTGTTGCGAGCAATGTGCTGTCGGCACTAGAGATTCCGGTTCCCGACTTTGCTGCCGACGAGGGGCCAGCGGATGACGCTCGCCCCCACACTGCGGCCTACTGGCGTGAATACGTGCTCCCCTGGATCGGCCGCCGACTCACGGGGCGTTCCTCGGGCGACAACCGGGAGCCGAAGAGCGCGACTCTGCAGCCTGTGGAGATACCCGGGCGCTAACGCAACATGGCCGGGCAGTCAGCCGCATGGTGTGAGCTGCTAGCGGTGCGCCGCCAGCAGCTCGGCGAGCCGAGGTAGCTGGGTTTCGTCGACGAGCGCCGACCCGACCGCGACCACTTTGGCGCCAGCTGTGAGGTACTCGTCAGCGTTCGACGCATCCATTCCTCCGGTCGCGACAAAACGCATGCTCGGGAACGAACCGCGCATTGCTCCGAACCAGCTCGTGCCCAGAATGGATGCCGGGAAGGCCTTCACCCACGTGAGCCCAGCCCGCTGCGCTGTCTGAACTTCGGTCGCGGTGGCGACACCCGGAAGTGGCGGCATGCCCGCTTCGAAGGAGGCGCAAACAACGTCGAGGTCGAAGCCGGGGCTGACGGTGAAGGCGGCTCCGGCATCCGCGGCTTGGCGCACGTGTTCGAGGGTGACGACGGTTCCGGCACCAACAGATTTGCCCAGCTCCTTGCCGGCCGCAACAACAGCGCGCAGTGCTTCAACGTCTTCATCGCTCTGGATCGGCACCTCAACGGAATCGATGCCGAGCTCCCACGCAGTGCGTGCAAGCGAAACGCTGCGCTCGACCCCGAAGCCACGCAGGATCGCCATGAGCGGTTGGCCGTCGAAGAGCTGGTTGAGAGATTCGTTAGAGATCTGAGCCATGGGGAGTGCGCCTTTCAGAAGAGTGCAAATGCGGACGAGTTAGAGAGTGGGGAGGTCGGTCGTGGACTGCAAGACGAGAGCAGCGCGATCGTGACCGAGGCTCAGGCGCTGTTCGGGGCCGAGCCCAGTGAGGTAGCCGCTGAGGTAGCCGGCAGCAAAAGCATCACCGGCGCCGACAGCTTCGACGACCTTCACTGTGTGGGCTGGCACAAAAACGTGGCCAGCGCTTCCGAATTCGGTAGCGCCCACGTCGCCATCTTTGATCACGAGAATGTCGGGCTCGCCCAGCAGTTCTCGCACCGACTCGGGAGTACTCGTGCCCCACAGCACTTCAGCTTCATCACGGCCAACGAGCACGATGTCGGCGCGACGAGCGAGAGCGAGCAGGGTGGGCCCTGCGACGTCGACGGGCCACAGGGCGGCGCGGTAGTTGACGTCGAAGCTCACGACGGTAGTGCTGTTCTTCGCGCGGACGAGCACGGAATCGATCAGCGCCGCACAGCTCGCCGAGAGCGACGGGGTGATGCCCGAAATGTGTGTGATCGCAGCGTGCTCGAAGGGCACAGCGGCGAGATCATCCGGTGTCATCGCCGATGCGGCAGACCCTGCGCGATGGTAGATCACTCCGTTGCCGGGATCTTTGAAATAAAAACCGGTCGGGGCATCCGAGTTGAATTTCGCGAGACTCGTGTCGACACCGCGCTCGCGAAGTTGACGTTCCACGCGTCGCCCAAAAGAGTCCGAGCCGAGGTGGCCTGCCCAGGCGGCATGGTGTCCGAGCGCACTGAGGTGAACGGCAACGTTCGATTCAGCGCCGCCCGTTTCGAGCCGGAACAATTCGGCCGTCTCGAGGGACTCAGCGACAGTGGGCGTGATGAGCACCATCGTCTCACCGATGGTGATGATCTCGGGTTGCGGTGGAGTCTGCACGACTCCACTATCGACCATTTGCGCATTCTGTGCAACACTGTCGCATATAGTGCAACAGGCGTCGTCGACCCGCTGATCGAGCCGCGCAGTAGTTAGAGGGAGTCCGGATGTCGCAGAGCGTTCGTCGAGCAGCACGCATCATCGATTCGATTGCCCGCCACCCGGCCGGCGTGAGCGAGCTTGCGGATGAGTTCGGCGTGCACCGCTCCACGATGTTCCGCGAACTGCAGTCCCTCGAAGAGGTCGGCTACGTGCGCAAGCGACCGAGTGGTGAGTATGTGCTCGGTCTGCACCTTATTTCTCTCGCTCACCAAGCATCCGAGAGCTTCGACCTGGCCGAAATTGCGCACGAGCGACTCGTGAAACTGCACCGCACCGTCGGCAACACCATCCACCTTGCTGCCGTCGTCGACCACAACATTGTGTACGCCGACAAGATTGAAGACACCAGCGGAGTGCGCATGTATTCGCGCATCGGCAGCCCGGTTCGCCCCTACTGCAGCGGTGTGGGCAAAGTGATCCTGGCCGAGCTGGGGTCCGCTGATCGGGATGCCGTGCTCGCCGATGTGGTGTGGGAGAAGTTCACCGAAAAAACGTTGACCTCGCGCGCGGCACTCGATACCGAACTCTCCGCGGTCGCTGCGCGCGGCTGGGCGGTTGACGATGGCGAGTTCGAAGACTTCGTGAACTGCATCGCCGTGCCCATCCGCGGGCCGGCCGGTGTCGTTGGCGCGCTCTCGATCACCGCAATTCGGATGGTAGCCGACCTCAATGCGCTCAAGGCGCACCTTGCTCTGCTGCGCGGTGTCGCACGCGAGATTTCAGCGGAGCTCGGCGCGGTCTGAGCCGTGTTGCGGCTGTTTAGGAAACCGCACTCGATGGAGCCCAGAGGTTGATGCCGGCATCCTGGGCATGCTCGTCGATCGCCGCCAACTCTGCAGGTTCGAATTCGAGATTCTGTACTGCAGCAAGGTTCTGCTCCAGTTGCTCCACGCTTGATGCGCCGATGAGGGCAGAGGTGACTCGGTTGTCGCGAAGCGCCCACGAGATCGCAAGTTGGGCGAGTGACTGTCCGCGGCCGGAGGCGATGTCGTTGAGCGCCTTGACATGACCGAGGGTCGTGTCGTTGATCATTCCCGACTTCAAGGAGCCACCCTTGGCCGCACGTGAATCTGCGGGAATCTCCCCGAGATAGCGGTCAGTGAGCAGGCCCTGCGCGAGTGGCGAGAACGCGATCACGCCCAAGCCAAGTTCGTCGACGGTGTCGAGCAGCCCGTCTTCGATCCACCGGTTGAACATCGAATAGGAAGGCTGGTGAATGAGCAGTGGTGTTCCGAGCTCGCGCATGATTCGCACGGCTTCGCGAGTGCGCTCCGGCGAGTAGCTTGAGATGCCGGCGTAGAGTGCACGCCCCGACGTGACTGCCGTGTGCAGCGCCCCCATCGTTTCTTCGAGAGGAGTGTCGGGGTCGGCGCGGTGGGAGTAGAAGATGTCGACGTAGTCAAGGCCCAGACGATTCAGTGACTGGTCGAGGCTCGCGAGCAAGTACTTGCGTGACCCCATCACCCCGTAGGGTCCTGGCCACATGTCGTAGCCTGCCTTGCTGGAGATGATCATTTCGTCGCGGTAGGGCGTGAAGTCTTCCCGCAGAATCTGACCGAAATTCGATTCGGCAGAACCGGCGGGCGGGCCGTAGTTGTTAGCGAGATCGAAGTGCGTGACCCCAAGATCGAAAGCGCGACGCAGAATTGCACGCTGGTTGGTCAAGGGCTTGTCGTTGCCGAAGTTCTGCCAGAGGCCCAGTGACACTGCAGGCAGTTTCAGGCCACTTCGACCGACACGGCGGTAGGGCATCGGTTCGTAACGGGCATCATCAGCGACATAAACCATGGACTTATGCTGCCATGACTTGCTGGATACCTGATTGCAGAACGCGCTGGGGAAGCCCTACGCGTTCTTGCGTGCCGCTTCTGCGCGTCGTGCGTCACGCGCAGCATCCGCCGCCGCTGCCTCTTCTGGAGTGGGAGCGGTTCCGCCAAGGTGGCGCGGATGCCACCACTGGCCGGAGCCCTCTACGGGGTATGACTTTTGCGCGGTTTCGAGCAGACCTTCCATGGCATTTTTCAGCTGTGCGGTTGCCTCGAGCGCGTCATCCGTTGCCGTAACGGTGATGGGTTCACCCACGACCATCACGATGGGAACGTTGCTGCGTTCGCGCAGGGAAATCTTGCGATTCTTGGTCATGAGGCGTTGCCCGCCCCAGAGAGCCAGAGGAATGAGAGGAACGCCGGCTTCTGCAGCAAGTCGGGCCGCGCCAGTCTTGAAATCGCGAATCGTGAACGATGCGCTCACTCCAGCTTCAGGGAAGACGCCGATCAGTTCGCCTGACTTGAGCGCTTTCACGGCCGCGGCGTAAGCACTGGCACCAGCCTTCATGTCGACTGGGATGTGCTTCATATTCCGCATGAACGAACCGACGATGCGCTTGTCGAACACGCTCTTTTTCGCCATGAACCGGATGCGGCGACGATTGTGTAGCCATGTCGCCCACTCCACGAGTGCAAACTCGAGATAGCCGAAATGAGTCATCGCAATCACGGCACCGCCCGAGTCGGGCAAGTGCTGTGCTCCGATAACCGTGCGTCGAACGCGGAGAGCGCCGAACATGGCGCGTCCAGCACCGATCGCCGCCGTGTAGATGGGTTCGTTGCGATACCTCATTTGCCCACTTTAGGTGAGCGCCATGGGAGTTTGCTGCTGTCGAGTGGCGCCGGGTGCACGGGATGACTCGAGCCGTCGCATCCAGCGAACCCCCTGCTCGATCACAGTCAACACGGAGCACCCGTTCGTAGCATCGGGGCAGGGCCGCCCGAGAGTCGATCTCCGCCGAGGGTGCCCGCCCGTGTCCGGCCCTGTTCTGCGACTCTTGTGTGTTCTCGATCGCAGGGCGGGGTCGGCTTGTCAGTAAAAACTACTCACTTCCGTCAGGTGGCCTGCGGGGCTACTCTTCTGTCATGGACAGTGGGCGCTATCGTGACTCCGTGATTGCCGGGGGCATCAACCGGCGCGCTTCGGGGGCTGCGGCATCCGCGCTTCTGCTGGCTGTGGCGCTCGCCGGGTGCGTGCCGAGCGACTCTGGCTCTTCGGGGACAGCGAGCTCTAGTCCGCCCAGTTCCTCGCCTTCGTCGAGCTCGACACCGATGCCGACTCCGGATCCTCTCGTCATCCCTGGCTGCGACACCCTTCTTCCGCTCACTGACGCGCGCGACTTGTTTTCGCCCAACACTGAAGTTCTGGCTACGGAGGACACGGTTCCTCCTCGGGGTGACCCGCCAGAGTTTGATGTTGCAGCCTCGAACGCAACAATTGCGAAGAATTGCATCTGGGGTTTACCGAGATCTGATGGTGGCTTCACTCTCGCGGTGACGGACATTTCTGAGGCCGATGCGGAGAGCCTCACGACAGCGCTTGTGGCGGCTGGCTTCATGGGAGAAACCGTCAACGAGATCACAGAGCTCGAGCTGACCTCAGAGAACATGGTGGGCACCGCCAGCGACCTGCACTACTTTGTCGCTGATCTGTGGATCTACGTCAACGCGACAAGCGCCGATCTTGCCGTTGATGTTGCGGATCGAGCTCTCGATGCGGTGCGCGCAGCTAACCCCACTCGCACCTATTAGTCGGCCCCCGCGCACACCTGCGCTCCGCTAACGTCGTTAGCAACCGTTTGTGTGCGATTGTGCGCACGATCTGTCTACCCTGGGCGCAGATGAGGCTCTGGGCCCGCGGTGCGTCTAGGGCGGCCACACTGATCGAAAATCAAGTTTGCACAGTCAATCTTGATCATGTACGTTTTGTCTAGCCATCCAATGACGGATAAGGCCTAGGAAGGAACCTGGATCCAAGTGACTACACCTCTTGATTCCAAGAAACTGCGGGGCTTCGGCGTCGCAGGCCTCTTGGTCGCAGCACTCACATTGACCGCCTGCACAGCCCCAGCAGAAGAATCCACACCCGATGACTCCGACATCCTGATCTCTCAGGAAGCGTGTGATCGCAACAAGGCCGCAGGAACCATCACCTACATCTCTGGATACGGATACTCGGCCAGCGCTGGCCAGCTCGACGTATTCCTCGCCGACGAACTCGGCTACTTCGATGCCCTGTGCCTCGACGTAGAGATCAACGCATCGGGAGCAAACGGGCAACAGCTCGTCTCCTCTGGCCAAGCCGAGTTCACAGCACTCGGTTCGGCATCCGATGTGATGCTTGCCGCAGCAAACAGCAAGAACCTGACCGCGGTTGCCACCTACGGCAACACTCCACCCTTCTCGATCTTTGCGAACGAGAAGATCAAGAGCCTCAAGGATCTTGAGGGCGGTTCGCTCGGTTACTTCATCAACCTCACTCCGATCGCATCCGCAATGTTGGATGCCGCTGACGTCGATGTCAGCAAGGTCGAACTGATCAAGATGACCAACTACGACCCGACCGTGGTAACTCGCGGCCAGGTCGACGCCATTGTGGGGTACGCCTCTAACCAGCCCGAGAACCTTCGTGCGCAGGGCCTACCGTTCAGTGAGTTCTTCCCCTCTGACGTTGGTGTTGAGGGCACGTATAACGTCATGGAGGTCAACTCCGAGTTCTTGGCAGCCAACCGCGAAGTTGCGGCTGACTTCATGCGTGCATCGCTGCACGCACTGCAGTTCTGCCTCGACAGCAGCGATGAATGCCTCGACATGATCGCTCAGCTCGCCGAAGACAACGGGCAGGGTTCAGCATTCCCCCGTGAACAGCTTGAACGTACCTGGAACGTCGAATCTCAGTGGGTGCGCGACAGCAACAGTGGTCTCCCCGGAGCCCAGACTGCCGCTGACTGGGAAGCCGAGTACGAGCTCGTCAAGAAGTTCGGCAACGTCGACAGCCTGCCTCCCATCACCGACATGATGGACCAAACACTCGTCGCAGATCTCTATGCAGACGGTGAACTGATCTGGCCGGGAAATTAGCCAACCACCCAACTCGGATGCCGCACCATTCCACCCCTGGTGCGGCATCCGGTAACACGACACAGGTAGAAATTATGGATACCGCACAGCCGCACGCCGGCGTTCATATTGAGAACGTCTCCAAGAGTTTCGGCCCCGAGGGGGCACGCACGTTGGTGCTCAACCACGTGAGCCTGTCCATCAAGATGGGCGAGTTTGTCTCCGTTATTGGCCCGAGTGGTTGCGGAAAGTCGACGCTTCTCAAGACGGTTGCTGGCCTCATTGAGGCAGACAGTGGCACCGTGAAGGTCGACGGGATGACGGTGAAAGCCGCGACCAAGAACAAGATGATTGGTCTCGTTCCCCAGTCGCCAGCGCTGCTGCCCTGGCGCACCGTGCTCGACAATGTGCGTTTGCCTATGACCGTGAACCCCAAGGCGAATGCGAATCGCAATTTGCGCGACCCTCGAGAGATTCTGGAATCCTTTGGTTTGGGAGCCGCGCTCGACAAGTACCCAGGTCAGCTCTCCGGAGGAATGCAGCAGCGAGTAGCTATTGCCCGCGCTTTCGTGTTCGACCCGAGTGTTCTGCTCATGGACGAGCCATTTTCGGCACTTGACGAAATGAACCGTGATGCTCAGCGGCTCGGCTTGCTCGATTTTTGGCAGTCGAACCGCAAAGCGGTCATGTTCGTCACTCACTCGGTGCCCGAGGCGATCATGCTCTCTGACCGTATCGTCGTGATGGGTGCCCACCCGGGTCATATCGCCGAAATTATCGATGTACCGCTGCCGCGACCGCGCACCGTCGACGTGTACGCCACCGACGAATTCCGTGATCTTGAAGGTCACGTGCGCGAGACACTGCGCCAAGTGATGGGACAAAAGAGTGCCTAAGCGCCGCAAGAACGAGGACACCATGTCAACAACCGAAACCTCTGCTCTCGCCGTTCAGGCGGCAACGAGTGCAACCGGCCGCCGCTTTTCGCCGTTGGCCTCCGCCAAGTTCAAGCACAACCTCCGTTGGGCCAATTGGGCTCCCGCCGTCATCACTTTCGTGCTCGCGGCAGCGCTCTGGCAGATCACCGCGATCGCGAATCCCTATGTGATTCCGACCATCGATCAAGTCTGGTTGAGTCTCATCAACGACGCGGACACGTACTGGGCAAACATGCTTGTGACGGGTCTTGAGGTTGTGGTTGGCGCGAGCTCGGGCATCCTCGCCGGCTTCATTCTGGCGATCGTGATGGCCGAGTTTCAGATCATGGAACGCGCCATCATGCCCCTCGTGGTCGTTGTTATGGTCACCCCGATCGTCGCAATTGCTCCCGCCCTTGTGGTCGCGTTCGGCTTCGGGATGACGCCGAAGTTCATCGTGACCGCACTTGTCGTGTTCTTCCCGATGCTCGTCAACTCGCTTGCCGGGCTCCGAGATGTGGATGACCGTGCTCTCGACGTGATGAAGACGCTGCATGCCAGCCGCTGGGAGATCTTCCGCGATCTGCGTTTCACCGGATCAATGCCCTACGTCTTTGCGGGGCTTCGGATTGCTCTGCCGCTCGCCATCGTGGGTGCGGCGGTAGCCGAGTTCGTTGCCGCCGGTCAGCAAGCGGGGCTCGGATCACTCGTGACCATTGCGGCTGCGCAAGCCAACTTGCCCGTTACGTGGGCCAGCATCGCGCTGCTCTGCGTCATGGGAGTCATCCTGATTTCTCTCCTCGCCCTCGTGCGTAAGCGCGTTCTGTGGTGGAGCGATGGAGCCGCCGTCGGCCGTTAGTTTTTCGTCCCTCACGCACGTTTTCCCACTACAACTCTGACTTTTTTCACCCCCATCTGACTTTTTCACCACCATGAAAGGTTCCACCATGAAGAAGCTTCGCTTTGGCCTATTTGAGAATCCCCAAGCCAATGACTCGGGAACGTCGACGTGGCGTCACCCCGACAACAAGCGGGACATGTTTGACCGTCTCGATTACTGGCGCGAGATCACCACCATTTGCGAAGAAGCGGGCTTCGACTTCATGTTCTTGGCGGATGCCTGGGGCTGGGCTGATGTCAACGGCGAGCGTCCAGACATCTGCTCGGTCGAGGGCCTCGACTTGCCGCGACTCGATCCCGCGATTCTGGCCGCAGCCCTGATCTCGACGACCACGAATCTCGGTCTCGTGCTCACGGGATCCACTCTTCTTGAGCAGCCCTATGCTTTTGCTCGACGCATCGCCAGCCTTGATCACCTCTCGGGTGGGCGCATCGGGTGGAACGTCGTCACGACGGGAACCGCCGAGACCGCCTCCCAAGCGTTCGGTGTTCCGATGGTGGCGCACGATGAGCGCTACGACATGGCCGACGATTTCATGGAAGTCGTTTACAAGCTGTGGGAGGGCGCGTGGGAGCGTGACGCGCTCGAGCGCGACAAGAATGGTCGCTTCGCTGATCCTGCCAAGGTGCACCGCATCGAACACGACGGCCCGTACTTTAAGTCTCACGGTTATGGAAACTCCTCATACTCGCCGCAGGGCACCCCGGTGCTCTTCCAAGCGGGAACGTCCCCGCGGGGTCGAGAGTTCGGCGGCAAGCATGGCGAAGCAGTCTTCCTCGGCGGTGGTTCGGTGGAGAAGGTTGCCGAGCAGGTTGCGTCGATCCGCGAGGAGGCCGTGAAGAATGGCCGCGCCGCCGATTCCGTCAAGATCATGTCGGCATTCACGTGCGTCATTGGCGAGACTGCCGAAGACGCTCAGGCAAAGTACGACGCCGTGCGTGACACCGAGAGTCCCGATGTTGCGGTCGCGTCCTATGCCTGGTTTACGGGTCTCGACCTCTCATCTTTCGACCCGGCAACGCCGATGAAGGAACTGCACACCGAGCTTTCGCAGACTCAGGTGACACGCTTCGGCGACCAGACGGTCGGCGATGTTCTCGAGCAGTGGCATGGCAATGGCGTGCGCAGCAAGCCCTTCGTCGGCACGGCAGAGCAGATCGCAGACGAGATGATTGCTCTCGCCGAGGGTGCTGACCTTGATGGGTTCTTGCTTACGCCGATGATTCAGCCGAGCTCAACGATCGACTTCATTGAGCAAGTGTTGCCGATTCTGCGAGAGCGCGGCGTTGCCGGTGAAGGCTATGACGCACCAACCTTGCGTGAGCGTCTGCTCGGCACCGATGACTCGATTCTGCGCAGCGACCACCCTGGCGCCGCTTACCGGGCGACCTCGGCGACCGAGTAGAACTAGACGGTAGCGGCTCGAGCGGGGCGGGCGCCATCTTCACCGGCAAAGACGTAGTCGCCGGCACGGATGCGCTCGCTCACGTCTCGCGCCCACTGTTGCTCACCGCGCAATCGAGATGTAGCCAGTTCGAAGATCTCGCGCACGTAGGCGGGAGTCGAGGTCGAGGTTGCGACATCGCCAATGTGGTAGGTGTTGCTGGCAATTCTGGCGTCGATTTCGGTGACGCGGTGCGCGAGCCCGGCAAGCACTTCTTCGCGCTGCAGGGCGTACATGAACGACGTGAGCACCATGACGGGTTTGGTGTCGAAGACCTCGACGTTCCAAAGGGTGTCGCGAAGCATCCGAAGCAATTCCACTTCGCCTTCGTCGGTGATGCGGTAGGTCGTGCGCTCGGGGCGGTTGCCAGCAGATTCGGTGCCGTTTTCGGCGAGGTAGCCGTCGTTCGTGAGCGAGCGCAGCGCGTTGTAGATAGACCCGGGCTGGATGTTGGCCCACTCATCGATGTGCCAGGTCATGAGTTCGCGGCGCAGAAAGTAGCCATGAACAGGCTGGAACTGGTTTACAGCGCCGAGCACGACCAGGCGAGTTGTAGTCGACATGCCCCCAATCGTAGGGCAAGCAGCCTCGGAACTGGGGGAAAAGTCGCTTGTTTATATGATCAAAAATGACTAACATATGTTCCAATGTTCAAACTTGACTAGCAGTCGCTGGTTGAACAGCTCAAGCAAAGGAGTCCGCACATGTCCCTCGAGACCACCGCGGAAGAAATTTCCCCCCAGGTCGCACTTCGACGTGCGCTCTCGCTCTTTCCGACCGGTGTGGTAGCGCTCGCCGCTGTCGTCGACGGTGAACCGACCGGTATCGCCGTGAACTCATTCACCTCTGTCTCCCTTGACCCGCCGCTCGTCGCGGTGTGCCCTGCGCGCACCTCGGCCACCTGGCCTGTGCTCGCTCGAGCCACCCGCATCGGCCTCAGTGTTCTTGGTGCCGATCAAGAGAGCACGGCACGCAGCCTGGCCTCCCGCACGGGCGACCGCTTCGCCGACATTGCGTGGCGTGCGACCGAAGGGGGAGCTATTCACATGGATGGTGCCGCTCTGTGGCTTGAGTGTGAGATCCGCAATAGTTTCGATGGCGGCGACCACGAGATCGTGACCCTTGAGGTCATCAACTCTGAGGCCTTCCCCGAAGTCACCCCGCTTGTCTTCCACCTCAGCCAATTCCGCGGGCTCTAGCGGGGCAGCGTGCTCAGTGTTGTGGGCGGCCACACGCCCGCGTTACGTTCTCCAGCAACGGGTAGTGCTGTGCTCGCCGCTAGGGTTGGCCTAATGGAGCATCCCGCGACGCTGAGTTTTCGAGGCACTGTTGTACATGGTGACAAGCGCGGGCGTGAGCTTGGTTTCCCCACCGCGAACATCGCGGTCATCGATCACGGTGCTCTTCCTGTCGATGGCGTCTACGCCTGCTGGGTTACTTTTCCACCGGCGACAGTGCCGCATGGCGCGACGATCAGCATCGGAGACAACCCGACATTTGACGACGTGACCGATCGCAGGGTCGAGGCGTTCGTTCATGATTTCGATGGCGACCTTTACGGAGCCGAGGTCGAGTTCACGGTGCACTCATGGCTGCGAGGCATGTTCAGATGCGAGTCCCTCGACGAACTCATTGAGAAGACAGCGGCGGATGTCGCGGCCTCGCGCATCGCCCTCGCTCAACCTGCCCGGCGCCCCTAAATTCGCGGCTCCCCAGATTCGCTCATCTGAGCACTTTCGGGCCGCGATTTGGTTAGTCTTAGGCCATGCTTCTCAGTGATCGCGACATCCGGGCCGAACTCGACTCTGGCCGTATCGGCCTTGATCCGCTCGATCTCGAGATGGTCCAGCCGTCAAGTGTTGACGTGCGGCTCGACCGCTTCTTCCGTCTCTTCGACAACCACAAGTATCCGTACATTGATCCTTCAGAAGACCAGCCAGACCTCACTCATCTTCTTGAGGTGGATGCCGACCAGCCGTTCATCCTCCACCCCGGTGAATTCGTGCTCGGTTCCACGTTCGAGCTCGTGACGCTGCCCGACGATGTCGCGGCTCGCCTTGAAGGCAAAAGTTCGCTCGGACGCCTCGGCCTTCTCACCCACTCAACTGCCGGTTTCGTTGACCCTGGCTTCTCGGGACACGTCACTCTGGAACTCAGCAACGTCGCGACGCTTCCCATCAAGCTGTGGCCGGGGATGAAGATTGGCCAACTCTGCTTCATCAAGACCAGCTCACCCGTGGAATCGCCCTACGGCTCGGGCCAATACGGCTCGCGCTACCAAGGCCAGCGTGGGCCGACCGCCAGTCGCAGCTTCCAGAACTTCCACCGCACCGATGTGCGGTCGAACGATGCGGGTTCTCTCGGGGGTTAGTTCGCTGCGGCGTAGCGAGCCAGAAAGAGAGCTGCTTCGAAGCGCGAGCTCTAGCTTCTTGCGCTTGCCGCCTAGCGCTGAGCGTCTAGTTGCTCCAACTGCCAGCCGAGCCACGGACTAAACGCGAACGGGGTTGCGGCCACGGCGGTGTGCAGCGATCGGGGGTCAACCCAGTCGAACTCGTCGACTTCGTCAGGGTTGGGGGCTGCGGCATCCGTTGTCACGGCGCGGTACACGGGGCAAATCTCGTTCTCGACGATTCCGGATGAATCGACAGCGCGGTAACGGAAGTCGGGCAGCACCAGTTGCACGTCACTGACGGTGATTCCGAGCTCATGCTTGGCACGACGGATGATCGCGTCGGTCATGTCTTCGCCGGGAGCCGGATGCCCGCAGAACGAGTTCGTCCAGACGCCGGGCCACGTGAGCTTCGACAGCGCGCGACGAGTCACAAGTACTTCTCCCGCAGCGTTGTAGACATGGCAGGAGAACGCGAGATGGAGTGCGGTGTCTGTCGTGTGCACGAGGGCTTTATCGGCGACGCCGATGTGGTCGCCGGTATCGGAGAGAAGTACGACCTGCTCAGGGATTTCAGTCATGATCGCGATAGTCTGCCTAGGTGGAACGAAACGAAATGCCGCACCTCATGTGTCGGCTCGCACTCAGCCTAACCAATGTGTCTGAGCCTGCGGGGAGCTGGCGCGCGTGAGTGCGCGCCTGGCGCTGTATGACCGGGTCGCCGAAGACGCGGCCAGCATTGTTATCCGCAGCTATTCCACCTCGTTTTCTGCGGCATCCCGGTTTCTGGGTGCGGATGTTCGTCAGCACGTTGAGAACATTTACGCGCTCGTCCGCGTGGCTGATGAGATCGTCGACGGTGGTGCAGAAGAGGCCGGCCTCGACCTGCTTGCGACGACTCGCCAACTGAACGAACTTGAGCGCGAGACGGAACTCGCGATTGAGCAGGGTTTTAGCTCAAACCTCATCGTGCACGCCTTTGCGCTGACGGCCCGAGAGGTGTCGTTCGGTGCGGAGCTCACGGCTCCCTTTTTTGAATCAATGCGCATGGATCTCAGTGAGAAAGAGCACGATCAAGAGAGCTTTGAGCGTTACGTCTATGGTTCTGCCGAAGTCGTTGGGCTCATGTGCCTGTGTGCCTTCTTGCATGGCCACGATGTCAGCGACGAGCAGCGCGCCAAGTTTGAGCACGGCGCACAAGCGCTCGGCGCCGCCTTTCAGAAGGTCAACTTCTTGCGCGACCTTGCCGACGACTTCGAGACCCTCGGGCGCAGCTACTTCCCCGGCATCGATGTCGCGTCGTTCACCGAAGCCGAGAAGATCCGGCTGCTCGACGACCTTGATGCCGATCTGCGGGATGCCGCCATCGGCGCCGAATTGCCGGCGAGCAGCAAGAAAGCTGTTGCGCTCGCGCACTCTCTCTTTGCCCAACTCTCCAAGCGCATCCGGGCAACTCCGGTAAGCGAATTGGTGAAGACTCGGGTGCGGGTTCCAGATGCTGTAAAACTGCGGTTGGCTGCGGCTGCTGCGATGGGAGTGACCCCTCGACCATGAGTGACGTTGTTGTAATTGGTGGCGGTATTGCCGGGCTTGCGAGTGCGGCTTTGCTCGCGAAGGAGGGTCACTCTGTCACGCTTCTGGAGGGGCGGCCCGAGGTGGGCGGTCGCGCTGGTTCGTGGGAACATGACGGTTTTCGTTTCGACACGGGGCCGTCGTGGTATTTGATGCCGGAGGTGTTTGATCACTTCTACAAGCTCATGGGCACGAGCGCCGCTGAACAGCTCTCTCTGGTAACTCTCGATCCTGGTTACCGCGTCTACTTTGAGGGCGAGAAAGAAACCCTCGATATTTCTACCGACCTCGAAGAAAACCTTGCGCTGTTCGAGAGCATTGAGCCAGGTTCTGGCGCCCGCATGCGCAAGTACTTGGCCTCGGCCGAAGACACTTATGAGCTCGCCAAGAAGTACTTTCTGTATACGAGCTTTGCTGACCTGCGCACGAGCGCGACAAAAGAGGTGCTCGCGAAGGCCGCGCGCTTCATCCGCTTGCTCATTGAGCCCCTGTCGAAGCTGGTCGCTCGCACTGTCAAAGACGACCGATTGCGCAAAGTGCTCGGCTACCCCGCCGTGTTCTTGGGCTCCTCGCCGTATCTCACCCCGAGCATGTACCACCTCATGAGCCACCTCGATCTGTCGGATGGAGTGCTCTATCCGATGGGCGGTTTCACCCGGGTGATCGAAAGCATTGCCGACATCGCGCGCACGGCTGGTGTCGACATCCGCACCGATTCGAAGGTGACACGCATCGTGACGGTTGATGGTGTCGCGACCGGAGTCGAATACACGGATGCCGCGGGCACGTCGCACACGCTGACCGCCGACACTGTCGTCTCGGCCGCCGATCTTCACCACACCGAAACGACGATGCTCGAGCCCAGCGAGCAGACCTACCCTGCCGAGTACTGGCAGAAGAAGATCCCTGGCCCGAGTGCGCTCCTCTTGTACTTGGGCGTCAAGGGTGAACTGCCGGAGCTTGAGCACCACACGTTGCTTTTCATGAAGGACTGGCAAGAGGGCTTCGAGGCCATCTTTGGCCACGAGCCGACCGTGCCGGAACCAGCATCGCTCTACATTTGCAAGCCGAGTGGCGTTGACCCGAACGTAGCTCCCGAGGGTTACGAAAACGTGTTCGTGCTCGTGCCCATCCCGGCAGACCCCTCGATCGGCAGCGGGGAGATTGACGGCGACGGCGATCCACGCATTGAACGGCTCGCTGACAAGGTGATCGCTCAGATCAGCGACTGGACGGGCATCCCTGATCTCGCCGAACGCGTGACTGTGCGTCGCACTGTCGGCCCTGGCAACTTTGCTGACGAACTCAACGCGTGGCGTGGCACGGCGCTAGGCCCAGCCCACACTCTTAAGCAGAGTGCATTCTTCCGCGCAGGCAATGTGAGCAAGAAGGTGAAGGGGCTCTACTACGTGGGCGGGTCAACCATCCCGGGCATTGGTTTGCCGATGTGTCTGATCAGTGCCGAAGTGCTCGTCAAGCGGCTGCGCGGCGATACTTCCGCTGGCCCGCTCGCGGAGCCGCTTACTCCCGTCGCCGCGCCCCAACCGAAGCCGTGGCCGTGATCGTTCTCTACCTGCTCGCGCTGCTGGTTTCTCTCACCGGCATGGTGGTGCTCGATCGTCGGTTTGGTCTCTTCTTCTGGAGGGATGCTCGGCGCGCGCGCATCGTGCTTCCCGTCGGGGTGCTGTTCTTTCTCGTGTGGGATCTGTTCGGTGTCGGGCTCGGCATCTTCTTTCGAGGAGAGACCGAGTTCATGACAGGGCTGCTCGTGGCTCCCGAGGTTCCGCTCGAAGAAGTCTTCTTCCTCACGCTGCTCTGCTACCTCACCATGAACGTCTACGGCGCGCTCACTCGGGAGCCCCGCAGCGACTCTGAGAGGAGCACGGCATGACCTATTGGCTTCTCAACGCCGTCTTCTTGGCGCTCGTGGCGGTGCTCGCGATTGTCGTCGTTGTGCGTCGGCGCTCGCCGCAGTGGCGCGCCATTGCGATCACGATGGGCATTCTGTTGGTGATGACTGCTGTCTTCGACAACGTCATGATCTCGGTCGGCCTCGTGGGGTACAGCGCGGATGCCATCAGCGGTGCTTTCATCGGTGTCGCTCCGCTCGAAGACTTCGCGTATGCCGTCGCGGCCGTCGTTGCCCTGCCGTGCCTGTGGGCGCTGCTCGGGCCGCGAACCCCCGCGCGTGCGGCTGGCCCGAACGCGAGCACTGACCCTGGCTCGAGCATCCGGGCTGCCTCGGAGGATCGCCATGCTTAAGGACCTGTTTCTTTCCTCGCGCCCTTTGAGCTGGGTTAACACTGCCTTTCCTTTTGCGGCGGCGTACTATCTGACCGCCGGCGTGATCGACCTCACCTTTGTGCTCGGCACGGTCTTCTTCTTGGTGCCTTACAACTTGGCGATGTACGGCATCAATGACGTCTTCGACTACGAATCTGACTTGCGCAACCCGCGCAAGGGCGGAGTTGAGGGCGCGCTTCTTGACCCGCGGATGCACCGGCCAACGCTCATCGCCGCCGCCGTCACAACGATCCCGTTCCTCGTCTATCTCGTCATCGTCGGCAACCCTCTTTCGTGGCTCGTGCTGCTTATCAGCATGTTTGCCGTTGTTGCCTATTCGGCGAAGGGGTTGAGGTTCAAGGAGCGTCCGTTCCTCGACTCGTTGACGTCGAGCACCCACTTCGTCTCGCCAGCCATCTACGCGCTCGTGCTCGCGGGGGCCGTCTTCACGCCGCAACTGTGGGCAGTGTTGGGTGCATTCTTCCTGTGGGGGATTGCCTCGCACGCCTTCGGGGCTGTGCAAGATGTGGTCGCCGACCGAGCTGCCGATATTTCGTCGATCGCAACGGTGATTGGGGCGCGAGCCACCACGCGCTTTGCGGTCGTCGCCTACCTTGCGGGCGGCATCCTGTTGCTCTTCTCGGCCTTCCCTGGCCCGCTCGCCGCTATTCTCGTGCTGCCCTATGCGGCAATGTGTGCGCCATTCTGGAACATCACGGATGCCACAGCCGAGTCAGCAAACAAGGGGTGGAAGAACTTCCTCGCCCTCAATTTCGTCACAGGGTTCTTCGTGACGATGCTGCTGATTTGGTGGGCGTTTAGCCGCTAGTCCACAAGGGCTGTGAGCGCGACCCGTGTAACTTGAGCGGCCAAGCCAGCCTGCTCAGCCTGCTCAGCCTACGCAGCCTGAGCAGGCTAAAGAGTCGGAGGCTGAGCGCTTTCGCTCTGAGCTCGCAGATTCTTGGCCATCGTTTCGAGCACGGTCACCGCCGTTTGGTATTGCTCGGTGGTAACTCCCACGGTCGCTTTGGCGCGTTCTTCTGCAATTACGGCCGTGAGGCGTTCAACGACACTGCGACCGCGGTCGGTGAGGGTGTACAGCGATCCATTGATGGTGAGCCAGTCGCTTTCGACGAGTTCGTCGAGGGATTCGCGCGATGTCGTGTGGGCTTCGCCCATGGGCGGGGTCACGGCACTTTTCGGCATCAGGAATGGTGCGATTTCGATGTCGAGACGATCGATTCCGGCCGGCCCTTGGGAAAGCACGAGCAGCAATTGCCACTGTCGGCGAGTGATTCCGTGCTCTTCGAGCGTGACCGCGAAGAGGTCTTCAATGATCCGGTCAACCAGCTTGACCCAGTAGCTGATGGGTTGTTGCGTGTCCATGAGCTGACATTACTCCTTTTGCCTCGCGGAGGGTGGGCCTTCCCGCGAGATCACAGTGAAGGCCCACCCGAGCGCGATTGCCGTTAGTAGACGAAGCCGAGTTCGTCGGGGTAGTCGCCGAGTGCGGTCAACTGAGTGGCGGTCTGCTGAAGGTGCGAGAGAGTCAGGCCGAGAGTGCGAGGGCCGAAGCTTACGCGCGCGACTCCGAGCTCGGCCAGGCGGGTCAACGGCACGTAGCCAGCTCCGCCAATGACCGAGATCGGGCCGTTGATCTGCTCAATAGCCTGAGTAATCATGTTTTCGTCGCCGAGGCCGAGCACAAAGATGCAGTCCGCGCCTGCAGCAAGGTAGGAGTTTGCCCGCTCGACCATGTCATCCCACTCGCCTCCGCCAGCAAGAACGTCAACGCGGGCATTGATTGCGACGGGCACGCCAGTAGCGTCACCGGCCGCACGCGCGGCGGCGACCCGAGCAGTGGCGTGGGCGATATCGAAGAGCGGAGCTTTGGCGGGGCCTGAGCTGTCTTCGATGTTGAGACCGGATGCTCCCGCCGCGATCAAGCGTTCGACGTTGGCTTGCACGCCGGCGGCATCCGGTGCGTAGCCTTTCTCGAAGTCGACGGAGACGGGGATCTCGACGGCATTGCAGATGATGGATGCGGCTTTGAGCGCTTGCTCGACGGTGAGACCTTCGCCGTCGGCCACGCCGTGCGCGAAGCTCACCGCGTGGCTAGCCGTGGCGAGGGCGCGCACTCCAGGGGCTTCGGCAACGATGCGCGCGGTGATGGCGTCCCACACGTTGGAGACGATGAGGGGAGTTCCTGGCACGTGGAGTGAGCGCAGTAGTTCTGCGCGAGCGGCGGGGGTGGTGGCGTTTTCTGTCATGTGCCAAGCATCCCTTGCCTAGTTGGCTACTGCCAGTGAATTTCAGACGACACCCTTGCTAGTCGATGACCGATTGCTTGGCCTTGACGGGCAGCATGAGCCCGAGGCCAGCAAGCAGCACAATCACGATTCCGATGATGCCGAATCGAGTATCGCCGGTCATCGATACGAAGATCGTGAAGAGTCCGGGGGCGAGGAAGCTGACGGCGCGACCCGTTGTGGCATAAAGGCCGAAGATCTCGCCTTCTCGACCAACGGGGGTGATGCGGGCGAGGAAGCTACGGCTCGCGGCCTGCACCGGCCCGACGAAGAGTGTCAGGAACAGCCCAGCGATCCAGAACCCTGCCTTGGCGTCGCCGATGAACAGCACGGCGAGACCGGCGAGTACGAGACCGATCAGCGAGCCGATGATCACATTCTTGGCTCCGAGCTTGTCGTCGAGCCATCCGCCAATAAAGGTTCCGATACCGGCGACCAGGTTGGCGGCGACGGCGAAGTAGATGACTTCGCTCGGGCTAAACCCGAACACTTGAGCGGCGATGATGGCGCCGAACGTGAAGACAGCGGCCAGGCCATCCCGAAAGACTGCGCTCGCGAGCAAGAACATGAGCACTTGAGGACTCTTCTTGGCGAGGCTGGCGATGGTGCGAAAGAGCTTCAGGTAGCTCGCAAAGAAATTGACGCGGTTCTCTCGAGCGCCTGCGGGAATCTCGGGAACCGAAATCAAGACGGGGATGGCAAAGATCGCGAACCAGGCTGCTGATGCAAGCACGGCGAAGCGGATGTCGAGAGCGCCACCTTCAGCGCCGGTGGGTGCGTTCAGCAGGCCGCTGCCGGTTTCGCTTCCAAAGTCCTGAATGAACAGCACGAGCAGGATGATCAGCAGCACGATGCCGCCGATGTAGCCCATGCCCCAGCCGAAGCCCGAAACACGGCCGACGGTAGCGGGGGTGGAAACCTGCACGAGCATGGCGTTGTAGTTGACGCTCGCGAACTCGAAGAAGATGTTGCCGGCGGCGAGAAGTGCCGCGCCGAGGTAGATGTAGGAGGGAACGGGCACGACGAAGAACATGGCGCCCATGGCCAGTACGACGAGGCCAGTGTTGATCGCGAGCCACAGCTTGCGGCGTCCCGACCCATCGGAACGCTGGCCCAGGATGGGCGCCAGAATTGCGACGAGGATGCCGGCGATGGTGAGGGCACCAGAGATCACCGTGGTGTTGCCAGCTTTCGCGAGAACGAGTGCCGGGTTCTTCTCGTCGTCACCGGCGGCGGCAACGATCTCGGGGTCGATGAAGAGGCCGCTGGCGAGGTAGGTGCTGAATACGAAGGTGGTGACGACGGCATTGAATGCAGCGGACCCCCAGTCCCACAGGGCCCAGGCTCGCACTCGACGCTTGGGTATTGCGGCATCCGTGATGAGGCCTTGCCCCACGGTGCCGATCGCGCGCGTGTTCGAGACCCGAGGAACAGCAGGAGTGCCGGGGGCGTCGTTGTCGCCAGTCTTGTCCGTCATGCGAACAGGTTAGTGGTGTGCGGTAAACAATGGGTGCTGTTCGCGCCGCAAGTTCTCGCTAGTTGCTTCGTTTCTTCGGTGAGGGAAGAGTGCCGGGGCCCCGAGCGAATACCCTCCAGCCACCTTGAGTCACACACACTCAACTTTCAGCTACTGAGCTTGACTCTCGACGCGGGCAGGAGCAAACTTGATACATCGCGACTCAAGTTCGCAAACCCAAACGCTTAAAGGAGTAAGAGCACATGGCTCGAGCAGTAGGTATTGACCTCGGAACCACGAACTCCGTTGTTTCCGTTCTCGAAGGTGGAGAACCCACCGTCATCGCAAACGCCGAAGGTATGCGCACCACGCCATCCGTCGTCGCATTCACCAAGGATGGCGAAGTCCTCGTTGGTGAAACCGCCAAGCGTCAGGCCGTCACGAACGTTGACCGCACCATTGCTTCCGTCAAGCGCCACATCGGCACTGACTGGACCGTCAAGATCGACGACAAGAAGTACACCCCGCAGGAAATCTCCGCTCGTACGCTTGCCAAGCTCAAGCGCGACGCCGAGCAGTACCTGGGTGAAGACGTCACCGACGCCGTAATCACGGTTCCCGCATACTTCAACGACGCTGAGCGTCAGGCAACGAAGGAAGCCGGTGAGATCGCGGGCCTCAACGTTCTGCGCATCATCAACGAGCCCACCGCTGCTGCGCTCGCGTACGGCCTCGACAAGGGCAAGGAAGACGAGCTCATCCTGGTCTTCGACCTCGGTGGCGGAACGTTCGACGTTTCGTTGCTCGAAGTGGGCAAGGATGACGACTTCTCGACCATTCAGGTGAAGTCCACTTCGGGCGACAACCGCCTCGGTGGAGACGACTGGGATGCCCGCGTTGTTGACTACCTGATCCAGCGCTTCAAGGACTCGACGGGTGTCGACGTTTCTGGAGACAAGATCGCTAAGCAGCGCCTCAAGGAAGCTGCTGAGCAGGCTAAGAAAGAACTCTCGTCGCAGATGTCGGCAAGCATCCAGCTTCCGTACCTCTCGCTCACCGAAAATGGTCCGGCCAACCTCGACGAGACGCTGTCACGCGCCAAGTTCGAAGAGCTGACCGCTGACCTGCTCGAGCGCGTGCAGAAGCCCTTCAACGACGTCATCAAGGAGGCAGGCGTCAAGCTTGCTGACGTGGCGCACGTCGTTCTCGTGGGTGGATCAACCCGTATGCCCGCCGTTGTCGAGCTCGTCAAGAAGCTCACCGGTGGCAAGGAACCCAACAAGGGCGTGAACCCTGACGAGGTTGTCGCAGTCGGCGCAGCACTTCAGGCTGGTGTCTTGAAGGGTGAGCGCAAGGACGTTCTCCTCATCGACGTCACCCCGTTGAGCCTCGGTATCGAGACCAAGGGCGGAATGATGACCAAGCTCATCGACCGCAACACGGCAATCCCGACCAAGCGCAGCGAGACCTTCACCACTGCGGATGACAACCAGCCGTCCGTGTCGATTCAGGTCTTCCAGGGTGAGCGTGAGTTCACTCGCGACAACAAGAACCTCGGTACCTTCGAGCTCACCGGCATCGCGCCGGCGCCTCGCGGAATCCCGCAGGTTGAGGTCACCTTCGACATCGACGCCAACGGCATCGTGCACGTATCCGCTAAGGATAAGGGCACTGGCAAGGAGCAGTCGATGACGATCACGGGTGGCTCGAGCCTCTCGAAGGAAGACATCGAGCGTATGGTTCGCGAAGGTGAAGAGCACGCTGCAGAAGACAAGGCACGTCGCGAGGCTGCTGAAGTCCGCAACAACGCTGAACAGCTCGCATACTCCACCGGAAAGCTCATCACCGACAACGCAGAGAAGCTGCCAGAAGACGTCAAGACCGAGGTTCAGGCCGATGTCGACGCGCTCAACACGGCACTCGCTGGCGACGATGAAGCCGCGGTCAAGACCGCGTTCGACAAGCTCAGCGAAAGCCAGCAGAAGCTCGGTGAAGCAATCTACAAGCACCAGGAAGAAAACCCTGAGGCTGCTGCAGAGGGCGACGATGCAGCTGCGAGCGAGAGCTCGGATGAAGACATCGTCGACGCAGAAGTTGTTGACGAAGACGAAGCTGACTCGGACAAGAAGTAGATGTCTGACAAAAACAAGGACCACGACGACAACCAGGAGCCGGTGATCCGCGACAAACGTCGCGTCGATCCGGAAACCGGCGACATTCGTGCGGCCGACTCGGCTGCTACAGAGGAATCTGCGGCAGCCGAGGGGCAGCCCGCTGCTGATGAGGCTGCGGATGCTTCTGACGAATCTGCTGACGCTGGTGAACAGCCTGCTGCAGGTGCCGATAAGGCTCCCGACGAGCTGAGCGAAGAAGACCAACGTCTTCTTGAGGAAGCAAGTCGAGACCTCGTCGCCGAGATGCGCGATCAGATGCTTCGTGCGCAGGCTGAGCTGGTGAACTTCCGAACTCGCGTTGAGCGGGATCGGGTCGCTAACCGCGAAAGCGTGATTGCGGATGTTGTCCGGTCGATGCTGCCGGCTCTTGATGACCTCGACCGTGCCGACAAGCACGGCGACATCATTGAGGGATCGCCTTTGGCACTGGTCGCTCAGAAGATCAACTCCAGCTTCGAGCGGTTTGGGCTGCGCAAGATCGGTGAAAAGGGCGAAGCGTTCGATCCCGCTTTTCACGAGGCCGTTGTGCACTTGAACGACCCGGATGCAACCGAGAACACGATCGCCGACGTCATCGAGCCTGGCTACATTCTTGGTGAGCGCGTTGTGCGTGCCGCGAAGGTTGCAGTCTCTGGCCCTACTGAATAAGTCGGGGGTGGCGTGTAGTGGCTAGCCAAGATTGGTTCGATAAGGACTTTTATGCAGTGCTCGGTGTATCAAAGGATGTCTCCGAAGCTGATTTGAAGAAGACCTATCGCAAACTCGCGCGCCAGTTCCACCCGGACTCCAACCCGGGTGATCCGAAAGCTGAGGCGCGTTTCAAGGAAATCAGCGAAGCACATTCCGTGCTTTCTGATCCTGAAATGCGTCGCGAATACGATCAGGTTCGTGCCATGGGCTCGGGCGCCCGCTTCCAAGCGGGCGGCCAAGCCGGCGGCTTCGAAGATGTCTTTGGTGGCATGTTCGGTGGCGGCGGTCAGAGTTACGGCGGCGGTCAGTCGAGCGCGAGCTTCGAAGATCTCCTCGGTGGCATGTTCGGTGGGCCGGGCGGCCCTGGCGGCGGTCCCGGCTTCCGGGGTGGCCCCGCCAAGGGCCGTGACCTGGCGGCGAACACAACGCTCGACTTCGCGACAGCGATCAACGGCGAAACGATCAAGCTCCAACCAGCAGGCGGTCGTCCGATGAACGTCAAGGTTCCTGCGGGAGTCAGCGACGGTCAGAAGATCCGCCTCAAAGGTAAAGGTGAGCCGAGCCCCAATGGCGGCCCGGCTGGCGACTTGGTTTTGACGGTGACCGTGCGTAAGCATCCGGTATTCGAACGAGACGGCAACAACATTCGTGTTGTTGTCCCCGTCACGTTTGTGGAAGCAGTGCTCGGCGCCACCATCGAGGTTCCCACGCTCGGTGGCGCTCCCGTGAAACTGAAGGTTGCCCCTGGCACCCCGAGCGGGCGAGTATTGCGGGTAAAGGGTCGCGGAGTCGCGACAGCGAAAGCAACGGGAGACCTGCTTGCCGAAGTGCAAGTGGCGGTGCCCAACCGCATCCCGGAAGCTGCGCTTGCGCACCTCGAGGCCTTTGCAGAAGCGATGCCCGCAGAAAACCCGCGGGACGAACTGATTGCCAGAGCCAGGAGCTAATAACCATGGATGAGTTCACGCCCGCCTTCGCTATTGCCGTTGCGGCAGAGTTGGCAGGCATGCATCCGCAGACGCTGCGACAGTACGACCGTCTGGGTCTCGTGTCTCCCACGAGAACCAGCGGTCGGTCGCGGCGTTACTCTATGCGCGACGTTATGCAGTTGCGTGAAATTGCGGCGCTCAGCGCCGAAGGCCTCAACCTCGAAGGCATCAAGCGGATTCTCGATCTAGAAAACACGGTGACGGAGCTCAGCTCGCGCGTTCGCGAACTCGAAGCGGCGCTCGCCGACGAGCTTCTCGCCAGGCCGGGTCGCCGCGTCTTCGCCGCTGGTCAAGCGGGCGAAGTGATCTCCCTCAAGGCCGGAACGAGAGCCGAACGCACCGACCAGGTCGTGCTCTGGCGGCCGTTCGTTCGCCGCGATAACCAGCTGCCACGCTAATGACAAGGCCATCGCGTGAGCTCCCAGCAACCCCGCGAAAGGCGCGCTGATGTTCCGTGAAGCACCACCGCTCGGCGGCCCAGCCATTCTTCGACAACGCTGGAGCGAAGTCTCGTTTCTGCACTGGAAAGTAGACCCCGCGCTCGTCGCACCGTTCATGCCAGCAGGCTGCCGCCCGGATACCCTCAACGGCAGCACGTGGGTGGGGCTCATAGCTTTTCAGATGTCGCACAGTTCCTTCTTCGGTGGGCCCCGCATCCCGTGGCTCGGTGATTTTCCCGAAGTCAACGTGCGGCTCTATTCTGTCGATGACAAGGGCCGGCGAGGCGTTGTTTTTCTGTCCCTCGAGGCATCGCACCTGATTCCAGTACTCACCGCCAGAGCAGCTTTTGGGCTGCCCTATCAGTGGGCATCGATGAAGATCGGGCAGCGAGAAGGACAGGTTGCCTACAAGACGAAACGGCATGGCCGGCCGGATGCGGCATCCCACATCATTGTGCGTCCCGTGGACGATCCGGCGGCGAGCGTTGCGCTCGCGGCTGACCCGCTTGCGACGTTTCTGACTGCGCGGTGGGCGTTTCACGAGACCTACCGTGGACGCACTATCTACTGTCGCAACCACCACGAGCCGTGGCCCTTGCAGCCCGCTGAACTGGTGCACCTTGACGACGGGCTGCTGGCGGAGGCCGGGTTTGAGGGCCTCGCTGACCGCGCGCCGGATTCGGTCATGTACGCGAGCGATGTCACGACGACGTTCGCTACTCCCCAGCGACCTCTCCAAATTTCGAGGCCAATTGTGCGCCCGGTGTGGACGTCTGAGCGTTCTTCCTAGGGTCATTCAGCAATATGCCCAAGTCGCATAGACAATTTTGGGCAATATGGTCTCATCAGCACAAATGAGCATTGCCTCTTTGCTGACACAGGGACATGATGAGTAACCACAACGTCATATAGGCACAACACGATTGAAACGATGAACCCTGAGAATGATGGCACGGGGATAGTTCCCGTGAGCGCGTCATTCTCTCGGCTTTTCGCCGCAGACAACGACGCCACATAACGCAGGAGGCACCATGACGACAGTTCGCGCAGCGATCACTCAAACCACGTGGACAGGCGACAAGGAGTCGATGATCCAGAAGCACGAGCAATTCGCTCGGGATGCCAAAGAGCAGGGCGCTCAAGTCATTTGCTTCCAAGAATTGTTTTACGGCCCGTATTTTGGAATCACCGAAGACAAAAAGTATTACGCCTACGCCGAGCCCGCTGATGGCCCCATCGTGCAGCGTTTTCAAGCACTCGCCAAAGAACTCGACATGGTCATGATCTTGCCAATCTACGAAGAGGCCATGACCGGGGTTTACTACAACACCGCAGTGGTCGTGGACTCCGACGGCACCAACCTCGGTTCGTACCGTAAGCACCACATTCCTCATCTCGACCGGTTCTGGGAGAAGTTCTACTTCCGTCCCGGCAACATGGGGTACCCCGTTTTCAATACCGCGGTTGGCCCCATCGGCCTCTACATTTGCTACGACCGACACTTCCCCGAGGGCTGGCGCGAACTTGGTCTCAACGGTGCCGAGATTGTGTTCAACCCGAACGCCACCAAGCCCGGGCTCTCCAATCGTCTCTGGGAGGTCGAAGGCCCCGCCGCTGCGGTCGCCAATGGCTACTTTGTGCTTCAGCCCAACCGCGTTGGCCGCGAAGACAACGAATACGGTGACCTTGCTGTCGACTTCTACGGCACGAGCCAAGTGATCGACCCGCGCGGCAATTTTGTGGGAGAGCGCGGATCGGGCACCGACGAAGAAATCATGATTCGCGACCTCGACATGGACCTGGTTCGCCAGATGCGTGACGACTGGCAGTTCTACCGTGACCGTCGTCCGGACTCGTACACCTCGATTCCGAAGCCATAACGTCAGCCCCGGGCTGTCTACGCGCCCGGGGAAAACAGGCACACGACAAGCAAGAGGAGCGAATCATGGCCACCACTCTTATCTCCGGCGGAACAGTCGTCAGCTCAACGGGCCGAGCCCCAGCCGACGTCCTGATCGACGGCGAAGTAATCAAGGCTGTGCTGTCACCCGGCAGCACGCTGTTTGGAACGGATGTTGCGGCATCCGTCGACACCGTTATTGATGCCACGGGAAAGTACGTCATTCCCGGCGGCATCGATGCGCACACCCACATGGAGCTGCCCTTCGGTGGCACCGCGGCAATCGACACGTTCGAGACGGGCACTCGCGCTGCGGCGTGGGGCGGCACGACCGCGATCATCGACTTCGCGGTGCAGACCTTTGGCGAGCGCATCGAGGATTCTCTCGCAGCGTGGCACGGCAAGGCATCCGGCAACTGTGCGATCGACTACGGCTTTCACCAGATCGTTGGTGACGTTACGCCTGATTCGCTGAAGGCCATGGCGAAGCTGCCCGACGAGGGCATCACGAGCTTCAAGATGTTCATGGCGTATCCGGGCGTTTTCTATTCGGATGACGCTCAGATTCTGAAGGCCATGCAGGTGTCCCGCGACACCGGCCTCATGACGATGATGCACGCCGAGAACGGCCCGGTTATCGACGTTCTCGCTGAGCAGCTCGTGGAGCAGGGCAAAACTGACCCGTACTATCACGGTGTCGCTCGCGCCTGGGAGATGGAAGAGGAGGCGACGCATCGCGCGATCATGCTCGCCAAGCTCACCGGTGCTCCGCTCTACATCGTTCACGTCAGTGCGAAGCAAGCGGTCGAACAGATCGCCGGCGCTCGCGACCGCGGCCAGAACGTGTTTGCTGAGACCTGCCCGCAGTACCTGTACTTGAGCCTCGAAGAACAGCTGGGTGCTCAGAGCGAGCAGTACGGCCACTTCGAAGGCGCCAAGTGGGTGTGCTCGACTCCGTTGCGTTCGCGCGAAGAGGGCCATCAGGATGCCATGTGGCAGTCGCTGCGTACGAACGATGTGCAAATGGTCTCCACCGACCACTGCCCGTTCTGCATGAAAGACCAAAAAGAGTTGGGCCTCGCGGACTTCCGCAAGATCCCCAACGGCATGGGAACGGTCGAGCACCGTATGGACCTCATGTACCAAGGCGTTGTCACGGGAGAAATCACTCTCGAACGCTGGGTTGAACTAACGAGCACCACCCCCGCTCGAATGTTCGGAATCTATGGCCGTAAGGGCGTCATCCAGCCCGGTGCCGATGCCGACATCGTCGTCTACGACCCCAACGGCCACACCTCGATCGGTATGCCGGTCGACGAAAACGGCAAGCCAACGGGCAAGAAGCACCACATGAACATGGACCACGCTGCCTGGGAAGGCTTCGAAATCGACGGGCACGTCGACACCGTTCTCTCCCGTGGCAAGGTCATTGTGGACAACGATCAGTACCTCGGTTCGAAGGGTGATGGCCGCTTCATGAAGCGTGGCCTCACCCAGTACCTCACCTAAACGGTTGAAGTGCGGCATCCGTTCGGCAATGACCGACGGATGCTGCCTTGGCCTACCTTCCACGCGAACGAGGAGCACCATGGATTTCGGAGCAGTACTTCAGACCAACCCGCCAGCAGCGCGAACAGTTCAGCTCGCCAAGCTTGCTGAGGCACACGGCTTCAGCCATGTGTGGACGTTCGATTCCCACATTTTGTGGCAAGAGCCTTACGTGATTTACAGCCAGATTCTCGCCGAGACTCGAAAGATCACGATCGGCCCCATGGTGACAAACCCGGCCACTCGCGACTGGACAGTGACGGCATCCACCTACGCAACACTCAATGAGATGTACGGCAACCGCACCATTTGCGGCATTGGTCGTGGTGACTCTGCCGTGCGCGTCACGAACGGCAAACCGACAACGCTGAAGGATCTTCGCGAGTCGATTCACGTCATCCGCGAACTCGCGAACTCGCGCTCGGTCGAGCACGCCGGAGCACAATTGCAGTTTCCGTGGAGCACAGGCTCGGAGCTCGAAGTGTGGGTTGCCGCGTATGGCCCGCTCGCGCTCAAGCTCACCGGGGAAGTTGGCGACGGGTTCATCCTGCAGCTTGCCGACGTCGACATCGCCGAGTGGATGATCAAGAAAGTGCGTGACGCTGCTGAGGCGGTTGGTCGCGACCCGATGTCGATCAAGTTCTGTGTCGCCGCACCCATGTACATCGGTGACGATTGGGAGCACATGCGCGACCAGTGCCGCTGGTTTGGTGGAATGGTCGGCAATCACGTCGCCGACATCGTGAAGAAGTATGGGGCCGATGGTTCTGTGCCGAAAGCACTCACCGATTACATCAAGGAACGCGAAGGCTACGACTACAACGAGCACGGTCGGGCGGGCAACTCGCACGCCGCGTTCGTGCCCGACGAGATTGTCGACCGGTTCTGCCTCATGGGAACCGCTGAGCAACACATCGAGAAACTCGAGAAACTGCGGGCGCTCGGCGTTGACCAGTTTGCTGGCTACCTGCAGCACGACAATAAAGAGGAAACGCTGCGGGTCTATGGCGAAACAGTAATTCCCGCCCTGACCGATACCGTGACGGCGAAGGCCTAACCCGATGACGGCAACCCGCAACGACAAACGTGGGGGGAGTGCCGTCCACGTCTCGAACTCGTCAGCATCGATGGCCATGCCTGGGCGCGAGCGTCTGCTCAGTGGTTTCGGCTGGGGTATTGCTGGTGTGCTTCTGATCGCGCTGATCTGGGAGGGCTACAAGTTCTTCGGTCCAGACAACGGTGTGCTGATTGGTGAACTCCGCGTGCTCCCGCGCACGACCGACCTGGCCATGCCGCACCTCTGGGACATGATGGTGCGGTTGGCTGAGCCGGTTACGCGCGCCGACGGTGCACTTCCCCTCTGGGCCGTCGTTGCGCTCGCCGCTCTCACCACGCTCGGCATCGCCGCCGCGGGCTGGGCGGTAGGAGTGATCGTGGGCATCGCCTTCGCGCTCCTCATGCAGCGCTGGCGCCTCGCCGAATTCGGACTGCTGCCGTGGATCGTCATCAGCCAGACCGTACCGCTCATCGCCTTCGCCCCCGTGGTGAAGAGCTGGGGCTCCCGCGTCGAGATCGGCTCGTTCGAGTGGCAAGACTGGATGTCGGTGGCGCTCATTGCGAGCTACCTCGCGTTCTTCCCGATTACGGTCGGTGCGCTCAAGGGGCTGCAGTCTCCTGACCGCATCCACGTTGAACTGTTTGAAACCTACGCTTCGGGATACTGGCCGACACTGCTGAGGTTGCGGCTCCCGGCATCCGTTCCCTATCTTCTGCCTGCGCTTCGCCTTGGTGCGGCGAACGCCGTCATTGGCGCTGTTGTTGCCGAAGTGTCGACGGGACTTCAAGGCGGCATCGGGCGCCTGCTTATTCAATTCGCCGGTCAAGCATCGGGTGACCCTTCCAAAGCGTGGGGACCGATCTTCGGCGCCATCGTGCTTGGGCTCGTGGCTGCCGGCTCGGTGGCGCTGCTCGGCGTAATTCTCAAGGACTATAGACGAACCGAGGAGGCCGCATGAGCGACCAGATCCCGACCACTACTTCCGCCATCAACCTCGGCGCCAGCATGACAGCGGATGCCGCTGCCGTGCAGGTGCGCGGAGTCAACAAACAGTTTCAGACCGCGACCGGCATCGTGCATGCGCTCGAGAACATCGACCTCACGGTTCAGGCTGGCGAGTTCGTTTCGCTCATTGGCCCGTCGGGGTGTGGCAAGTCGACCCTCATGCGCTTGATTGCCGATCTTGACGATCCCACGTCTGGCGAGCTCACGGTGTTCGGTAAGACGGCGACGCAGGCTCGGCTCGATCAGGACTACGGCATCGCCTTTCAGCAGGCCGGGCTTTTGCCGTGGCGCTCGGTGGCCGCGAACGTCGCGCTTCCGCTGGAGTTGCACGGCGTAGCATCCGCTGCTCGTCGCACTCGTGTCGCGGAGCTGCTCGACATGGTGGGCCTCACCGAATTCGCCGACCGCTTTCCCGATCAACTCTCGGGCGGAATGCAGCAGCGCGTGGCTATCGCCCGTTCTCTTGCCGAGCAACCGCGACTGCTACTGATGGATGAGCCCTTCGGCGCCCTGGATGAGATGACGCGCGAAAAGATGCAGACCGACCTCGTTCGCATCGCCGCCGACACGGGAGCCGCTGTCGTGTTTGTGACCCACTCGATTCCTGAAGCGGTTTTCCTCTCTGACCGCGTCGTCGTTATGTCGCCGCGACCAGGGCGCATCAGCCAGATCGTTCCCATGCGATTGGCTGCCGCCGACGGCCGCGAAGAACGCGACGATGACCTGCGCGAAGCATCCTCCTTCTTCGAGATGGTTACCGAAGTGCGAGAAGCGTTGCACGGGGGAGCCGATCGCCGGGCCGACACCTCTCAGCGGAGCCCGCGAGGAGTGGATACTCGATGACGGCGAACTCGAGCACTACGGCGAACGCGATCCTTGGTCGCGGGGTGGGGGCGCGCCGCTCAAGGGGATGGAGCCCACGCACGGAAGCCACCCTTCGCGTCGTTGCGCCGGTTAGCTTCGGGCTGATCGTGCTCGTCATCTGGCAACTGCTCGTGACGGTGGGCGGTGTTTCTGATTACCTGTTGCCGAGCCCGGTCTCGATCGTGACGGAACTCGTAGATTTCTGGCCGTCCGTTGTCTCAGCCACGGCATTGACCGGCACTAACAGCCTGCTTGGACTACTCGTCGGCTCGCTCGTGGGCATCACTGCCGCGGCGCTCGCCGCGCGGTGGAGCATCATCGACCGGATGAGTGCACCGATCGTCGCGGCCCTCGCCGTTGTGCCGATCGTTGCTCTCGCCCCCGTGCTGAATTCGATGTTCGGTGCCGATAGCCAATTCGGTCGTCAAGCGATCGCCGCCATCGCCTCGTTTGTGCCAATCTTCATCAACACACTGCGGGGGTTCCGCCAGACGACTCCGGTGCATCGAGATCTGATGAAGGCCTACGCCGCGAACTCGGGCCAAATGCTGAAGTCGCTTACACTGCCCACGGCGCGCCCGTTCATTCTGACGGGCATCCGCATCGCATCCTCGCTCGCTGTGATTTCGGCACTCGTCGCAGAATACTTCGGCGGACCACGAGGGGGACTCGGCAGCTTGATTGCGACCTCGGCCGCCTCAAGTGCGTACGCCCGCGCCTGGGCATACGTCGTGGCATCCATCGCTCTCGGTTTGCTCTTTTACGTGGCGACGCTCGCACTCGAGCGACTCGTCTTGCGTCGCGTACCGACGGGAGGTGCTCGCTAACTACACGCTCGACCAGCTCTACCAGCAGTATCCACTTGCACCGTGAATCTGGAAGGTCTGACATGAAGTTCACTAAACGCCGCACACTCGCGGCCGGAGCATTCGCTGTTACGGCAGCGGTCCTCCTCGCAGCATGCTCCACTGGCGATGGGGGTGACGGCGGTTCTTCGGAGTCCGCTGACGGCCTCACCGAAGTGACGCTCCAACTCCAATGGCTCCCTCAGGGCCAGTTCGCCGGCTACTTTGCCGCAGCAGAGCAGGGCTACTTTGAAGAAGAGGGCCTCGACGTCGAAATCATCCCCTCGGGCGGTGACATTGTGCCGCAGGATGCTCTCGCCAACGGAGACGTTGACTACGCCGTTGCCTGGGTCCCCAAGGTGCTTGGCTCGATCGAGCAGGGTGCCAACCTGACCAACATTGCGCAGATCTTCCAGAAGTCGGGCACCCTTCAGGTGTCGTGGGCCGACTCGGGAATTGACTCAGTTGCTGACTTCGAGGGCAAGAAGATTGGCTCGTGGGGCTTCGGAAACGAGTGGGAAATCTTCGCAGCCATGGCAGCAGAAGGTCTCGACTCCTCGACTGTGCAGATCATCACACAGGACTTCAACATGAACGCGTTCCTGCAGGGCGACATCGATGCAGCTCAGGCAATGACCTACAACGAGTACGCCCAGCTGCTTGAGTCCACCGACCCCGACACAGGAGAGCTGTACCAGCCTGAAGACTTCAACGTCATCAGCTACGAAGACACCGTTGGCGCCATGCTCCAGGATGCGATCTGGGCGGACACCGAACGTCTCGACAGCGACGAGGACTACCAAGACACGACTGTTAAGTTCTTAAAGGCTGTTGTTAAGGGTTGGATCTACGCCGCGGAGAACCCCGAAGCTGCTGCCGAAACCACTCTTGCTGCCGGCTCTGGTTGGGGTCCAAGCCACGAACTGTGGATGGTCAACGAGACCAACAAGCTGATCTGGCCGGCACCGAACGGTATCGGCGTTATCGATGAAGCTGCGTGGGACCGCACGGTTGAGGGTGCCATCAGCGCCGTCAACGAATCGGGCGCCAGCCCCATCACGACGGCCCCGCCGGCAACGGCCTGGTCGAACGACTGGATCATGAAGGCTCTTGAAGAGCTCGAAGCCGATGGCGTTGACACGACCGGGGCAGACTTTGCGCCGATCGACGTCACCCTGCTTGAGGGCGGCAACTAGCCGAAAATGCTCGAGACGGATGCCGCCCTCACTCAGGTGAGGGCGGCATCCGTTCGTGTGGGGCTAGTGTGTTCCGCTACTCGCGTTCGTCGGCTCCGCGGGCCAGACGCTGCGAGACCCACACGGGGATGAACGAGGCGAGAATCACGACGGTCGCGACAACATTAACGAGGGAGGCCTCGTTGGGTCGCGCCATCTGGTTCATGATCCAGAGCGGCAGGGTGTCGACGCCCGGCGGGGCAGTGAAGATAGTGACAACAACTTCGTCGAAGCTCAGCGCGAAGGCCAGAATCGCTCCGGCAACGAAAGCACTGCGGAATTGCGGGAAGGTCACGAGGCGGAAGGTCTGCAGCGGAGTTGCGCCGAGGTCTCGGGAGGCTTCTTCGATGCTCGGGTTGATGCGGCGCAAGCGGGCGAGCACGTTGTTGAACACCATGACGATGCAGAAGGTGCCGTGGGCAATGATCATGCCGAAGTATCCGACCTCGATGCCGATCGGCTCGAGCACCTGGTTGTAGGTGTTGTTGAGGGCGACACCGGTCACGATGCCGGGCAGAGCAATCGGGAGCACGACGAGCAGGTTCACGGTCTGCTTGCCGAAGAACGTGTAGCGCTGCAGGGCAAAGGCCACGAGCGTGCCGAGGATGAGCGCAATAGCCGTGGCGCCGAGGCCCACGATGACCGAGTTGAGCAGGGCAGCCCGGATGGGTTCGCTCACGAACGCCTTCTCCCACCAGATGGTGGAGAACTCCGCGATCGGCCAGCTCGACAGGCGTGCGGCACTGAACGAGTTGATGACCACCAAAAACAGTGGGATGTACATGAACGCGACGGCAATCGCGACGATAGTGCCGAGGGTGAACTTGGCGCCGAGGGAGAGTCTCAACATGGCGGCATCACATCCGTTCCAGTGCGCCGGTGCGCTGCACGCTGACGAGGTAGATGACAACAAAGGCGATCGGCACGAGCGAGAACGCGGCGGCGATCGGAGGGTTCAGGTTGATGTTCGAGGCGATGATGCTGCCGATCATCTGGGTCGAGCCACCCACGAACTTGGCGGCGATGTAGTCGCCGAGGCTGAGGGAGAACGTGAAGATGGAGCCGGCAATGATCGCCGGTTTAATGAGGGGGAGAACAACCGTGCGGATGGTGAACCCGGCGCCAGCACCCAAGTCAGACGACGCGTCGAACAGGTTCGGTGGCAACTGGCGGATCGCGGTGTAGACCGGCACCGCCATGTAGGGCAACCACAGATAGGTGAGCGTCAGCACCACGGTGACGATGCTGAAGCCCGGGCCGCTGATGCCGAGCGGGCCGAGCATCGAGTTGAAGAAACCCTCTTCGGTGAAGGTGATGCGCATGGCCAGAATCTTCACGAGGTAGCCGGCCCAGAGCGGCAGGGTGATCGCCACGGCCAGAATTGCCCGCAGTTTCGGCGAGGCAACTTTCGCCATGAAGATGCCGAGTGGGACCGAGATCAGGATGCTCAACACAGTGACTGCGAGGGCGATGCCGAGAGTGCGCAGCGAAGTTGACGCATACGCGGGGTTCGCGATGATCTGCTCAAAGTTGCGGAGGGTGAAGCCCGGTTTCACCTTTGAAGTAAAGGGGTCGGTCACCCAGAACGCCGTCACGAGAAGCATGATGAGCGAGAAAATGTAGATGCCGATGAGCCACAGCATGGGCAGCGCCAGCAGTGCCGAGAGTTGCGCGCGGCGATTCATGGGAGTCCGATCGATTGGTGCGTGTGGGGAGTGCAGCTCGTGAGTTGCGGGTCGAGCGAGGGATGAGGGGTGGGTTGGTGAGGCCCACCCCTCGGGCTAGCTAGCTCTTGACGGAGAGCCAGGCATCCGTCCACTGCTGGAAGTTCGTGCAGGTGACGTCAGTGCGACCATCGATGCACTGCTCGATGGGGGTGGTCCAGAACCAGACGTTGCTGAAGTACTCTTCGTCGGTGGCGTTGAAGTACTCGCAGTGTGCTGCGGCTTCGTCGCTCGTCTCGCAGAAGGCAGCGTTGGCGGGAGCCATACCGAAGTTGGTGGCGATAGCACCGTTCACGTCAGCAGCGCTCGTGTAGTCGACCCAGGCGTACGCGCAGTTGGGCGACTGCGACTCGGCAGCGATCATCCAAGCGTCCGACCAACCGGTCGAACCCTCTTCGGGAAGCACGCTCTTGAACTTGTCGTCGTCAGTGAGCTTGCGCAGGATCTCCCACGAGGTACCGAGCGAGGTGGTTCCGCCGGCGAACGAGGTGATCTGAGCGGCAGGGTCAGCCCAGTACTCGGAGACGATCTTGTTCTGCTGCTTGAGCAGGTCGATCGCAGCGTCGAGCTGGTCCTGATCGAGTGCGTACGGGTTGGTGATACCGAGGTCGGGCTCGTGAGCCATCAGGTACACGGCTGCGTCAGCAATGTAGATCGGTGCGTCGTAGGCGATGATTTCGCCGGCATAGGGGCTGTCTGCTTCCCACGCAACATCCCAGCTGGTGGGTGCTTCGGTGACGACTTCGCTGTTGTACTGGAGGATGTTCGCACCGCGGCCAATGGGCACGCCGTATGACTTGCCGTTGATGGTGTCGTAGATCTGGCCCTTCATGCCCTCAACAATGTCGTCACCGAAGTTCGGCACGAGGTCAAGGTTGATTGGCTGGACGTCGCCACCGGCGATGAGGCGAAGGCTTGCGTCACCCGAAGCAGACACGAGGTCGTAGTCGCCCGTACGCATGAGCTGAACCATTTCGTCACTCGTGCCGGCAACGCGGCGGTTGACGGTGCAACCGGTTTCCGCAGTGAAGTCGTCGGACCAGGCAGGCTCAACGAAGCCGCTCCACGCGACAATATTGACTTCGCTTTCCATCTCGCCGAGCTCTTCGAGCATGGGAATATCAGGAACATCGATGCTGAGGCCGCCGGCAGCGGTGCCGTCGGTGTCAGCGGAACAGCCCGTGAGGGCGAGCGCGGCGACAGCAATGAACGCTGCGCCGGTCATGATCTTGGATCTCATGGTGACTCCTTTATGTGATTGGTGAGTGCTGGTGTGTTGCGGCTGGTCCGGTTGTGCCGGAAGCGCCGGTGCTGCGGGGTGGTCTGTTAGCCGATGCGTGAGGCATGATCGGTGGTCCATTCGACGCGCACCCGGTCGCCGCGCGCAAAAGCGGATTCGGCGGAAGGGTGGTGGTCATTGGCGCGTTCGGCAATCACGCGCACACCCGATTCGGTATCGACGAGAAAACGCGTGGTCGGTCCCGTGTACACCGTTTCGGAAACGGTGCCGACGAGAGACACGGCTCCGGCGCTCGCGGCGGTCTCGGCGGTGAGTAGGCGGACACGTTCGGGGCGAACGCTCGACTGCACGCCATCCGGTGAGAGCTCGGCAGGGATCAAATTCGAAAGGCCGAGGAACTTGGCCACGAACTCGGTCGCCGGGAATTCGTAGACCTCGCGAGCCGTGCCGACCTGTTCGACATGGCCGTTGTTGAAGACCGCAACGCGGTCGCTGAGGGTGAGGGCCTCTTCTTGGTCGTGGGTGACGAAGATGAAGGTGATGCCGACTTCGCGCTGAATCTGCTTCAGCTCGATCTGCATCTCTTCGCGCAGTTGCTTGTCGAGGGCGCCGAGCGGCTCATCGAGCAGCAACACTTGGGGCCGCAGGATGAGCGCGCGAGCCAGGGCGATGCGCTGGCGTTGGCCACCCGAGAGCTGGTGGGGCAGGCGGTCGGCCACGGCCGAAAGGCGAACCTGCTCAAGGGCGACGCCTACTTGAGCTGCCCGTTCGGCGCGGCTGACGCCGGCAACGCGCAGGCCGTAGCCCACGTTCTCGGCGATCGTGAAGTGCGGGAACAGCGCGTAATCCTGAAAGACGGTGTTGACCTGGCGGGCGTGGGGCGGAACCTGAGTGACGTCAACACCGCTGAGGTGGATGCTGCCGCTCGTGACGTTCTCGAAGCCTGCGATCATCCGCAGCACAGTCGTCTTGCCCGAGCCGGAGGGGCCGAGCATCGAGAGAAACTCGCCGGGCTTCACGTCGAGGTCGAGTGCCTCGACGGCGGTGAAGTCGCCGAATGTCTTGGAAACACCGGCGAGGCTGACGGCGCCGGGCGCGGGAGCGGAGTCCGTTGCGGACGAGGCTTGGTGAGCGGACGCGTGCACGAGTGACTCCTTGGAACGACGGTGATCTCTGAGTGAGAGTAAACCTATAGAACCAGAGTTCATATTTCAAGCGTGTGTCCAAATCGTCACAAAAGGGCAACGGCTCAGGTGATCGGTGCGAGAATTGAGCAATGCACTCGACTGACTCGGCAGATGCGCCGCGAAAAGGTGCGGTGATTGCTGATGACACCGCGCGCTCTCGCGATGCCGCGCGGCCCGGCAGACTGCAGGGTGCGCTCTTTCAGTCCATCGGTGACGCGGGCCGTGCCGAGCTCGTTGAGCGTCGACTCGCCAGCGCAATTACGGGCGGACACTTGCGTGCAGGAGAACGTCTCCCCTCTGAGAATGACCTCGCCCGAAGCTTCGGCGTAGCGCCGACAACCGTGCGCGAGTCTCTGCTTGCGTTGCGCAGTCAGGGTCTCGTGGTCACTCGTCGTGGTCGCAACGGCGGCAGTTTTGTGGCGGACTCAGCCGACCCGGTTGCCCATGCGCGCACCGCTTTGGCGGCGACATCCCGCGTCGCTCTTCGTGATTTGGGCGCCCACTACGCGGCTATCACGGCAGCATGCGTTCGTCTGGCCGCGCGGCGAGCAGTGCCCTCCGAAGTGCAGCAAGTGCGTTCTCGACTTGATCGTCTCGACGAGTCAGATCTTGAGCAGTGGCGCAGCACCCTCGATGATGCGCAGATCGAACTTGTCGCGCTCAGTCAGTCAGCCAGGCTCACTCGCGAGCAGATGCGATTGCAGGCCGAAATGTCGCCAATGCTTCGCCTGATTGACGTGGATGAGACATCCCGTCGGGCTCAACCAGTGCTGCTGGCCAGTGTCGTGGATGCTGTGGAAGCAAGTGATGACCACGAAGCTGTTGCCGCCACCGAACGCATGGTCGATGCCGTGATCAACTCCCTCATTCATCTGCAGTCGTCCTGGCGCTGAAGTAGCGGTGCGGGCCGTCTGGTGCATAGGATGCCACGAACAACACGAGTCAGAGTAGGCGGCACCCCGATGACCACGAGCGATAGCGCGGCGCAGCGATGACGACAGCAACGGGCACGAGCACCGCAGCTCGCGCGGCGGCCATCGTCTCGCAATATTTCCATGCTCCAATTGCCAGTCTTGAAGCCACCGCAGCGCTGCTCGGTACTGAGCTCGCGGTAGCCGGTGACCTCGGCCCCCTCTCGTCACAGCAGCTCGACTCTCTGGTTGAGCCTCATGCTCTCGCGACGGTCGCGCTGCCGGATGTTCACGTCTACGGTGCCGGTTTTATTGCTGCGGTTGGGCTGCTGACGGATGAGCGAAACCATCTGTCGTGGTGGCAGGGCGATGACCCCAAACGCCTACTCTTGGCTGCTCAATCGGTGAACAAAGAGCACATCGATTACAGCGAACTTGAGTGGTTCCGGGTACCGATGGAGACGGGTCGCGGCCATGTCGCTGGGCCCTATGTTGACTACCTCTGCAGCGATGAATACACCATCACGATTGCCGCACCCGTGCACATCGACGACACTTTTGTTGGTGTTGCTGGCCTCGATTTGCTGATCGATTCGGTTGAGCGACAGCTGTTGCCGAAGCTCGCCGAGCTTGGTGACAAAGTGACGCTCGTCAATAGTGTTGGCCGCGTTGTTGTCTCGACGGATCCACGTCACGCCACCGGCGATGCTGTGCGTGGCGGAGCGCTTGCCGACCTCGCGCGCACTGCGTGTGAGGGCGTCGCGCTGGAGATCATCGCGGAGTAGTTTGGCGCAGCGATCGCCGGCGACGGTCGTCGACGGCTATGGCCGGTCGCGATGGTTGGCAGCCGTGAGCGGCCTCGATGCCCGACAGCGATGGCCGACCGCAACCTCCGGCCGCCACCCCGAACGCACAAACGGCCTCCCGGTTATCCCGGAAAGCCGTTTGAGGGGGTGTGCGTGAGCTTAGGCAGCGGCGGTGGCCAGCTGCTCGGTGCGCACGGATGCCATTCCGCGCGACCAGGCAGTGAGCTGGTCGACCATCGGCGCGAGGGTGCCGGCGTTCTGCTCGGTCGGGGCGAAGACGCTGAAGTTTTCGAAGTCGGTGAACAGCGAGAACATGACGGAGCGCTGCACGTGAGCGACCTGAAGTTCGGAGAGCACTCCGCGCAGGTGCTCGACGGCGCGAACGCCACCCATCGAACCGTAGGAGACGAAGCCAGCGGCCTTGTTGTTGAACTCAGCGTTGAGGAACGAGAGGGCATTGACGAGAACGGGACCGGCGGTGTGGTTGTACTCATGGGCTACGAAGATGAAGCCGTCGAACTCGCTGATCTTGGCTGACCACGCCTTGGTGTGGTCGTTTTGGTAGTTCTGGTACGCGGCGGGGTAAGGCTCGTCGAGCATCGGAAGGTCGAAGTCGGCAATGTTCACGAGTTCGAACTCAGCGTCGTCGCGGGTCGAAACCTGGGCGAGAACCCATTCGGCTACGGACTGGTTGACGCTGCCGGGACGGCTGGCGCCCGTGATGATCGCAATCTTGGTCATGCTGTATCCCCTTAGGACGAGTTTTGTTGACGTGTCACTAAAGATGTTGTCATATCAACAATAAAGTGTCAAACTAAATATTGCGAATGATGAAAAGAGGCTGTCGTGACGAATGCGCGAGAAATGGATGACCGCGAAAACGACGTGTGGCGAGCCTTCGTGAGTGCCTCGCAGCAGCTGATCTCGTCTCTCGACAAGCAGCTGGCGCAGGATGCTCAGCTCTCCGGGCCCGAACATGCGGTGCTCGCGGCCCTCACCGAGTACGCCGCTGAATCGGACACTCTCGTTCGCGCCCGCGACCTCGGATTGTCCTTGGGCTGGGATCGCAGCCGACTCTCTCACCTGCTCAAGCGGATGGAAACTCGCGGCCTCCTCAAGCGCATGAGCTGCCCCTCGGATGCGCGCGGCCTAGACGTGCAGATCACCACCGACGGTCTCGAAGCCGTGCAGCAGGCATCATCCGGCTATACCGAATTTGTGCGCACGCACTTCTTTGACGTGCTGACCCCAGACGAGCAGAATGCTCTGGCCTCGGTCAGCCGCAAGATCAAGTCCACCCTTGAGCCGCAGTGCGACTCGGAGGGCCCCACCTCGTAGTTGCTGCGCTAGAGACGCAGAGCGCGGTCAGTCGAGCGTCTTCGTGAGAACTTCAAACTGCAGGTCATCGCGCCGCGGGGTGCCGACGCGCTCATCGCCATACGGGAACGGCTTCGTTATTCCGGTGCGCACGTAGCCGCGGCGTTCGTAAAACGCGATGAGTTCTTCCCGAACATCGATCACGGTCATCTGCATCACAGCGACGCCCCACTCGCGAGCCGCATAATTCTCGGCCTCAGTCAGAACTACGCTCCCGAGACCGCTGCCCTGCTGAGCGGGATCGACCGCGAACATGCCGAAGTAGCCCTTGCCGTCGACATCCGCCACGTGCGCGCACGCAACAAGCTGATCGCCGCGCTCTGCCAGCAGGATGATCGAACGGTCCCGCGACAGGTCCGCTTCTAATGCTGCGGCGTCGATGCGCTCGCCATCGATCAAGTCGGCTTCGCTCGTCCATCCGGTGCGGCTAGCGTGGCCCCGATAGGCCGACGTAACCAGTGCAACCAGGGCAGGGATGTCGTCGGTCGTTGCTGCGCGGAAGGCCAGGGTCGTCATGGCAGCAGCTTAGGCGCGAGTCTGCTGCGGAATTTCATCTTTCTCATTTCTGCTGGTTGCGAGTGGCGAACTCAAGCGTGATGAACGGGAGATTTTCGCGGTCAACTACGGCGGTGACCGATCCGCCGCTCGCGAGTTTTGCTCCAACCGCGTACACAAAAGGGTCGGTGGCGATGTCGACGCCAGACACCATGTCTCGTCGATCGCGCTCTGCCCTGCGAACTCCATCACTGGGATAGGCGTTTGCTCCAGCAACCTGGCGAGATCCACCCGTGGGTCGGGTGCGTTCTCGGGGGAGAACTCCGGTGAAATCCATGTTCTCATGGTGCGCTCGCGCGAGAGAAATGACAAGTGCTCGGGAAAATTGTTCGTCATCAATCCTGTGCGAACGGATGATTGCAGCATGCGGTCGACCCGGAGTAGATTTCCGACCACTGGGCACCAATAGCCACGTCCGCCAAAGGGGTCGTCAATGTCAGAAACCACCTGCCACAGGTCAGTCTCGCTCGACGGGTTCGTTGCCGGCCCCGAGCAGAGCCTTGAGAATCCGCTCGGGAAGCGTGGACTCGAGCTGCACAGCTGGCACCTCGGTGATGCGCGCACGAACGAAGCCGACCGGACTGCGAGCGGCTGGCTCATGCGCCCGCGCGGTGCGTATGTCATGGGCCGCAACATGTTTGGGCCGATCCGCGGGGAGTGGGATCAAGACTGGCGTGGGTGGTGGGGTGCCGAGCCGCCGTACCACGCCCCCGTTTTCGTGCTCACTCATCACGCGCACAAGCCCATCGAGATGGAGGGCGGGACAACGTTCTTCTTCGTCACCGACGGCTTTGATGCCGCCTATGCGCAGGCGCTTGAGATGGCCGCGGGCAAGGGCGTCGACATCGCGGGAGGGGCATCCACAGTGAGGCAAGCGCTCCTCGCCGGTGTCATCGACGAGTTGACGCTCGACATTACTCCTGTGTTGCTTGGCGCTGGCGAGCGACTCTTCGATGGGATCGAAACGTTTGGTTTCGAGCCAGTTGAAGTTCTGCAGTCGCCGCTGGCCACCCACATCCGCTACCGCCGCACCGGGTAGCGGGTGGCCGAGCTCGGTGGTGACCCGTGGCGATCGCTGACCCTCGCACTGGGGCAGGAGAAGCTATCTCTATATAGCTAGTTTTGAGCCATGCAGCCATTGACTCGGGTCACCCCCGCCACCATCGACGTTCTGCACACGTTCGTCGAATCATCCGACGCTCTCTGGGGGCTGCGGGTAATTAAGGAAAGCGGCCGCCCCGCAGGAAGTGTGTACCCGATCCTTGAACGACTGGAATCGTTGGGATGGGTCGCCTCTCGTTGGGAAGAAGATGACTCGCGACCAGGTCCGCGACGTCGCTACTACGAGCTCACCGATGGCGGTGCGGTTGCTGCTCGAGCGGCGATTGCATCATTCGTTGAGGCCCGACGTCCGAAAGCTGCTCCCAGTGTCATTGCTACTTCGGCGGTGACAGCATGAGCGCCTTCTCGACATTAATCGTGCGCGTCGCTGCATCACTTCTGCCGCCGGAATCCCGCGCCAGGTACCGGGAGCAATGGCTTGCAGATTTGCGGGATGCGCCTGAGCTGGGCATTGGGACAGGAGAAATCGCCGCGGGCTCGATGGCATTCGCCATGGCTCATGGCCGAGTGCTCCCGAATCTAGGCTCGGCGCGCGGGTGGACCGTAACCGCTCGGGCAAGGCTTGCCGTCGGGCTGTCCTTGAGCGTCGCGGTGTTGGCGATCGTGCAGGTATCCACTCTCAGCGCAGGTGGATTCGTCGGTAACACGGCCTATGACTTCATCACGTTCACCGCGTCGATGCTCCTGCTCGCTTTCGGGATCGTCGCACCGCTACTGGCTCTGATCTTGGCCTTTGCTACTGCAGGCATCACACGTCGGATACGTCTTGCCGTGGCCCTTCTCGTCATGGCGAGCACCGCTGCCATTTTTTCGGGCGCGCACGGCATCCAATTCTGGTGGATGTCCGTGCTGGGGCCCTTTACGCCGGGAAGCTTGATCTATCCCTTGGCGATCGTTCTCGTTGCTGTTGCTTGCAGGGTGGCGTGGCGAGAACTTCGCCCGGCTGAACAGGCTCCGTCACGGCGCATGCGACGCGAACTCTTGCTTGCCTCGGTCGCGGGCGGGCTCCTTGTCGCGACGGCCGCGATCGTTGGTTTTCTTCACGCGAGTGCGCTCTGGGATGCCCGCACTCCGCTCGTGTTTGAGCTCCCCTTTACTGAATCCAATCGTGCCTTCTTTGAAGATTGGATGACGCTCAAAGTGCAATTTGAAAGTCAGGTGACGACGGTTCTCGGATTGTGGATTGTTATCGGAGTTGTTAGCGCGGTCACGGTTGCTCTGTTCGGGCTCAGCCGGTGGGCGACGATCCGTCGGGTAATGGCACTTTCGTTCGGAGCGCTGAGCCTAGTTCTCCTTTCCTACGGGTCAATTCTTGTTTTTCTGAACCTGGGGTCTTCAGATGTCGCGGCGACCCAGCCTGTTGAATTGTTGATGCTCATCGCGCGTTGGACGCTTGTGGCGTTGATTGTGCTCGTGGTCGGTGGAGAGCGGAACACCATGAAAGCACGGCGCCAACTGCAATCTGCGCGACCATAATGGGTCAATGCCAATCCTCAATAAAGACATGACGCTGTGCATTTCGCTGGCCGCACGCCCCTCAAACCTAGGCACGCGATTTCACAACTATCTGTACGAAGAACTCGGCCTGAACTTCATTTACAAAGCCTTCACGACGAGCAACATTGAGGATGCCATCGCCGGGGTCAGAGGCCTGGGCATCCGCGGTTGTTCCGTTTCGATGCCGTTCAAAGAGGCAGTGCTTGAGCTTGTGGATGTTGTCGAGCACTCCGCCGCAGCGATCGAGTCGGTGAACACGATCGTGAACAATGACGGCGTGCTCACGGCATCCAACACTGACTACGAAGCTGTCGCGGATCTGATCGCACGCCACCAGCTCGACCCGAGCTTGTCGGTGCTGGTTCGCGGATCGGGTGGCATGGCGAAAGCGGTCGTCGCTGCGTTCCACGGTGCCGGTTTCGCCGACCTGACGGTGCTTGCCCGCAATGTCGAGGCCGGCGAAGCGCTGGCCGCGAAGTATGGCTACCGCGCCGTGAGCGTCACCCCGCAGCCGGGCCACGCGGTGATTATCAACGTCACCCCTCTCGGGATGGCGGGCGACGCTGCCGAAGAACTCGCGTTCACGCCCGACCACATCCGCGCCGCGCAGACGGTGTTCGATGTGGTGGCGTTCCCGGCCGAGACCCCGCTCATTCGGGCCGCTCGGGATGCCGGAAAACTCGTCATCACGGGCGCTGAAGTCATCGCGCTCCAAGCTGCGGCGCAATTCGTTCGCTACACCGGCGTCACGCCGACGCCCGACCAGATCGCACGTGCTTCGGCGTTCTCGCGGGAGTAGTGGCTCGTTCTGTGACTGACCCGCTACAGGCTTCCCTTGTCGATGGTCTATTTTCGTATTACATTAAACACATGAGTATAGGCGAATCGGTAAACGGAGTGCCCGTCACGGAAGAGCAGATCGCCGCATGGGCTGCTGAGGCAGAAGCTGGGTATGACGTCGCCAAGTTGAAAGAGCGCGGTCGTGGCCGCCCTGGGCGAGGCGCTGAACCTTCGCAGGTTGTGGCGCTTCGGCTCACTCCAGATGAACTTGCCGCGCTCGATGCCCGCGCGGCACGCGAGCACAAGACGCGGTCGGAGGCGATCCGCGACGCACTCACCTCATACGTCGCGTGAAGGTTCACGATTCGGCTCTCAAACACGGCGTTCGGTCGGAAGACTCAATCCAAGCTGCGACATGGTCGCTCTGGATCGAAGACCTTGATGATGACTCGCCCGCGCGCCAACTTCGCCTGGGGTTCGACACGCAGGGTCGTCTCCTTGAGACGGTTGTTCTCGTTTTCGACAGCGGAAACGAGCTAATCATCCACGCTATGAATGCTCGGCCGCAGATGCTGGATCTGCTGCCCTAGAAATTACTTGGAAAGCACCTACGCCCGCACCGAAACCGTCACCGTGAACTTGCTGTTGCGTCCGGCCTGGCGGGTGGGGCCGACGGTGCGGTTCAAGTAGTCGCGATACCCGAGGTGGGTGTTGAAAACGACCCACAGTTCTCCGCCGGGTTTCAGCGCGCGGCGGGCGTCAGCCAGCATCCGCAGAGCAACGCCCGCATGCACTGTCGCGCCGGTGTGGAAGGGCGGATTGCACACAATCAGATCAGCACTGGCCGCCGGGCGTTCGGTGAGAGCGTCTTCGCGCGCGGCCTCAACTCGCGCCTCGACACCGTTCGCGTCAGCCGTTTCACGGGTCGAGGCTACGGCGGCGATGGACTGGTCAATCGCGACAACGTTGAGGCCGGGGCGGGCGAGAGCGAGCGACGCGGCGAGCACGCCGGTGCCGCTGCCGAGGTCGATCGCGCTGCCGGCATCCGCCTTCATTTCGGGCAAAAACGTCAATAAGAAACGCGTGCCAATGTCGAGGGTGGCCCCGGCGAAGGCGCCACCGTGGGCGCTGACCGTGAGCTCATCGACGGGGAGCTCCGGCTCCCGCAAGACTGAGGTTGTGGGGTAGCGCTGTCCATCATTGTCATGCCGAATCCCGAGCGCGGTCAGAGTGCGCGACTTTTGCCGGGCACGCCCCGCATTCACTTCATTGAAGGAACGCGCCAACACGTCATTCATCGCGAGCGTCATGTGCTTGAGGCGGCCACCCGCAATCACCGTGACATCGGGGGCAGCATGGCGGGCAATGGCCTGCGCCCACTCATCCAGCTCGGCCAGGCTGCGCGGCAACTGCATCAGCACCACACGTGCACCCGATAGCAACGAGCCATTGAGCGTGTGCGATTCGTAGCGGTCAACCAGATCGCCCGCGTTCGACGCCAATGCCAACTCTGACACCAAAGAATCCTGAAAAACCCGGATGCCACGGCACCCCGCCAGCGCGGCAGCCCCGAGGGTGAGCGCCCCGTAGTTGTCACCCATCACGACAAGCTCACCAGGTTGGAGATCGGCCAACTGAGATTCCGCTTCATCAAGGATGAGGCGATCACTCGCATCCACCGCAAAAAGGTTGGGAGCTTCGACATCGGGCCAACGTCGCAGAGTGGCGAAAACGTGGTCAGACATGGGGAGCTCTTTCGGTGGCGCGGCACCGCAGCAAGGCTGAGCGGCTGACGCTAATCGTAGCCGAGCGCCCTGCGGCACTCCTTAACCCAAAGAGCGAGCGGCCCCGGCACTAGTGGGGCCACTCGCTCAACGGAACCTAGTTGTAGCCGCGTGTGATGTTCGGCTCGTCAATGCACAGAGGACATTCCTCTATATGTGTTGACGGGATGCAATCGCACATTAGCTGTTGGGGACGAGCGTGTACTTAGTAGAGAGGTACTCGTGGATGCCCTCCGAGCCGCCTTCGCGACCGATGCCGGACTGCTTGACACCACCGAAGGGGGCGGCCGCGTTGGAGAGTACGCCAACGTTGAGGCCCATCATTCCCGTGTCGAGGGCGTCAATCATCCGGTTTCCTCGAGCAAGGCTTTCGGTGAACACATACGAGACGAGACCATATTCGGTGTCGTTTGCGAGGCGCACGCCTTCAGCTTCGTCGGTGAATTCAACGATCGAGACAACCGGTCCGAAGATCTCTTCGCTCAGGATGTCGCTGTCGGCAGGAACGCCCGAAACGATCGTGGGCTCATAGAAGCTTCCATCGCCCTCGACACGCTTGCCACCGGAGACGAGAGTTGCGCCGCGCTTCACGGCATCCTGAACCAACTCGTCGGCCTTGTCGACGGCCTTGTCGTTGATGAGCGGGCCGATGTTGACACCATCTTCGGTGCCGCGACCGATCTTCATGTCGGCGACACGAGCGGCAACCTTGGCGGCGAATTCGGCCGCAACCGAGCTGTGCACGATGAAACGGTTGGCCGCGGTGCAGGCCTGACCGATGTTGCGGAACTTCGCGGCAATCGCGCCGTCGACCGCCTTGTCGAGGTCGGCGTCATCGAAGACAACGAACGGGGCGTTGCCGCCGAGTTCCATTGAGGTGCGCAGAACGTTTTCAGAGGCCTGCTTGATGAGTGCTTTGCCGACCGGAGTGGAGCCGGTGAACGAGAGCTTGCGCAGGCGAGAGTCGGCAATGATCGGCTCCGACACTTCAGACGAGCTCGACGTCGTCACCACGTTGAGCACGCCAGCGGGAAGGCCCGCCTCTTCGAAGAGCTTCGCCAGGAAGAGAGTCGTGAGCGGAGTGAGCGCTGCAGGCTTGACAACGACCGTGCAGCCGGCGGCCAGCGCGGGCGCAATCTTGCGGGTCGCCATCGCGAGGGGGAAGTTCCAGGGGGTGATCAAGAAGCACGGGCCAACCGGGCGTTGCGACACGATCATGCGACCCGTGCCCTCAGGGGTGTTGCCGAATCGACCCGAGATGCGCACGGCCTCTTCGCTGAACCAGCGCAAGAACTCGCCACCGTAGGTGACTTCACCGTTGGCTTCAGCGAGCGGCTTGCCCATCTCGAGCGTCATCAGCAGGGCGAGGTCATCGCGGTGCTCTTGCACGAGATCGAAAGTGCGACGCAGAATCTCGCCACGCTCACGAGCGGGCGTCGCGGCCCAGGAATCCTGAGCGGCCACTGCGGCGTCGAGGGCGCGCATGCCGTCTTCGGCCGAGGCATCCGAAATGGTGCGGATGACCTTGCCGGTAGCGGGGTCCGTCACGTCGAGTGTCTTGCTGCCCGATGCCGCTATCCACTGGCCGCCGATGAACAACTGGTTCGGTACTGCGTCGAGGAGCTGAGTTTCGGTGGAGTTCGTCATGCGGTGTACACCTTTCGTGGTGGGAAATCTGCGAGTCAGTCAAACAGCGCTAGCTGAGCTTCGGCTTGGCGCCGCGTGGGCGGGCACTGAGCGCGCGCCCAGTGCCCGCTGCCGGTGAACTAAGCCTTGGCGAGAGCATCGCGAACGACGTCGAGGCCGTCGGCGATGAGCTCGTCGGAGATCGAGAGCGGCGGGAGGAAGCGGATGACGTTTCCATAGGTTCCACAGGTCAGTACGACAACACCGGCGGCGTGCGCTGCAGCCGCGATCCGTCCGGTGAGGGCGGCGTCGGGTTCTTTCGTGGTGGGGTCGACGAGTTCCATGGCGATCATTCCGCCGCGGCCGCGAACGTCTCCGATGCGGGGGTCGCCGGCGCGGAGTCCGTTGAGGCGACCACGGAAGATGGTGCCGATTTCGCGGGCACGCTCGATGGCGCCCGACTCTTCGAAGGTGCGGATGGTGGCGAGCGCTGCGGCACAGGCGATCGGGTTTCCGCCGTAGGTTCCGCCGAGTCCGCCGACGTGAGCGGCATCCATGACATCGGCGCGGCCGGTCACTGCCGAGAGTGGAAGGCCGCCGGCGATGCCCTTGGCGGTCACCATGATGTCGGGAACGAGGTTCTCGTGGTTGGAAGCGAAGAGGTCTCCCGTGCGAGCGAAACCGGTCTGCACTTCGTCAGCGATGAAGATCACGTTGTTGGCGGTGGCCCACTCGCTGAGTGCCGGGAGGAATCCGGGGGCTGGTTCGATGAAGCCACCTTCGCCCTGAATGGGCTCGATGATGATCGCGGCGAGGTTGCTGGCGCCGACCTGCTTTTCGATCTGCAGGATGGCGCGGGCTGCGGCATCCTCGCCACTGATTCCGCCATCGCGGAACGGGTACGACATGGGGGCGCGGTAGATCTCCGACGCGAACGGGCCGAAGCCGCTCTTGTAGGGCATCGACTTGGCGGTGAGGCCCATCGTGAGGTTGGTGCGGCCGTGGTACGCGTGGTCGAAGGCAACAACGGCCTGCTTGCCGGTGAAGTAGCGGGCGATTTTGATGGCGTTCTCGACGGCTTCGGCGCCGGAGTTGAAGAGCGCGGTGCGCTTCTCGTGCGTGCCGGGGGTGATCTCGTTGAGCTTCTCGGCGACCTCGATGTAACTCTCGTAGCCGTTGATCATGAAGCACGTGTGGGTGAACTGGGCGACCTGCGCGGTGACGGCTTCGACAACGGCGGGCGCCGAGTTGCCGACACCGGTCACAGCGATGCCGGACCCAAAGTCGATGAGGGTGTTGCCGTCGACGTCGCGAAGCACGCCGCCACCGGCAGCTTCGACGAAGACGGGAAGAGTGATGCCGATTGCGGCGGCAACGGACTGCTTCTTGCGCTCAAGCAGTTCGAGCGAGCGCGGGCCGGGGATAGCGGTGACGAGGTCCCGCTTCTGCGGAAGCGAGGGGCCGCCGACCGGGGCCGTGGGAGCGAGGGAAGAAGTAGACATGGCCACCGGTATCCAATCTGTGTAGACGACCTGCGTGCTGTGAAAACGAGCCGCGTCGTGCAGAAAACGTTTGGTTCAACCTAGTGCGCGGATGCTCAACGCAACAGTCACAAAATGGCAGTCTTTGCGGCCAATGATGACAGAATGGCAGCAGGAGGATTGCCATGCCCACACCCCTCAGCGAGATCATCGCGACCGAGCGACTTGCCCTGCGCCCGCTCACCGACCGGGAGACCTTCGAACGCTCTGTCACCTGGGTGCACAACTCTGACCTCGACGACCCGACCCCCTTCGTGTCGGAGGGGCAGTTGCTGCTGACGACCGGGCGCCAGTTCGTTGACGGAGCCGACTCGGCGGCCACTCCCAACTTCGAAGCCTACGTCGCCCGACTCGTCAGCGCCGGGGTCGCCGCGATCGGATTCGGCACCGAAGTCATCACCCACGGAGTACCCGCCGGCCTCGTGGCGGCCTGCACCACCGCTGCCCTCCCGCTCTTCGAAGTGCCCTACCGCATTCCGTTCATCGCCATCAGTCGGCTCGTCGCCGACAACGAAGCCGAACAAGCCCGCGCCGGATTCGACCGCGCCCTCGCCGCTCAAAACGACATCGCTCGTGCCGCCGTCGGCAAAGGACGACTCGCTGCGGCCGCCACCGTTGCCGCCGAGCACCTCGGCTGCCGAGTGTGGATCTTCGACGCCGACGGCGAGCTCGTGAGCGAACCCGACACCGAGAAAAACGCGAAACGAACTGCGGATGCCGCCCCCGGCATCCGCGAGTCGGTCACCGAACTGCTGGCTCGGGCTCGTCGCGCACGCGTCGCCGACGACGCAGCGGACGAGCATCGCGTCGTGCAGACTCTCGGCTCAACAGGGAGGCTGTGTGGGGCCATCGCGTGGGTTCGCGACACCGAATTTGGGGCGCTGGATCGTTCGGTGATGACGGTATTGGCGGCGCTCGCCGAGGTGTCGCTCGAGCAGACCGAGAATCTGCGGGTGGGGCATCGGGCGATTCTGGAGCAGTTGTTTCAGCTGTTGAAGGATGGCCGGGTCGACAGTGTGCGGCGTGCGGTGCGGGTGGCGGGAATCGAGTTGCCGGCCGAGCGGTTTGCGGTGGCGGCGCTCGACCTGAGCGAGACGAGCGCGAGCGTGCGCGATGTGTTGGAGCGGCGGGCGGCGCGAGCAGACAGTCGCACTTTTGCGGTGGCGGATGGTCGGCATTTGCTTGTGCTGATTGATGCGAAGCAGCTTGCGGTGGAACGTCGGTTCTTTGGGGTGAGCGATCTCACGGTTGGGTTATCGGCTGAGGTTGGCTGGCCGGAGCTCACGGTCGCGATCACTCAGGCGGTTCGTTCGCTCGAGGCGGCGCCGCCTGAGACGGTCACCGAATTTGCGAGCCTCGTCGGAGAGAGTTTTTTCGGTCTGCTAGCCACGAGTTCGGTCGCCGATATTGCGCACGCTCGACTCGCGAGCGTGATCGAATCCACCCAAGGAATCGGGCTGCTGCGGTTCGCGCAAGTGTGGCTTCGGCACAACGGGCAGTGGGATCCTGCGGCGCGTGAGCTGGGCATCCATCGGCACGGTCTAAAGTCGCGGATGCAGCGGCTCTCCGAGCTCACCAATCTGAGCCTCGACACTTTCCAGGGCCGCGCCGAGTTGTGGGCAATGTTGGCCGCGATTGACCTTAGCGAAAAACCCTAACTTCCAATTTTTAGGTTTTCGCATGTAGCCTACGAACAATTCTCGGCGGCGTCGCCGGTCCTTTTCGAGCAGCGAGGAACCTCTCATGAAGACTTTTCAAGTGATCAATCCCTACACCGGCGAAGAGGGTCAAGCGCACCCTGCTGCGAGTGACGAAGTCATTGAGCAAATAGTCGCCGCAGCGCACTCCGAATACAACGGCGGAATGAACCGTGATCAGGTAAAAGAGCGCGCAGCGATCGTGACTCGCATTGCCGATTTGCTCGCTGAACGCGCCAACGAATTCGGCGAGATTATTGTGCGCGAAATGGGAAAGCCTTTGGCACAGGCAGTGGGCGAAGTTGAGTTCTCTGCTGACATTTTCCGCTACTTCGCCGACAACGCAGAAGAGTTCCTTGCCGATGAGCAGATTCCTGCCGGAGCTGGCACCGCTTGGATTCGCAAGAGCCCCATCGGACCCATCCTCGGCATCATGCCGTGGAACTTTCCGATCTACCAGATCGCTCGTTTCGCCGGCCCCAGCATCGTTCTCGGCAACCCCGTTTTGGTGAAGCCTGCGCAGCAGTGCCCCGAGTCGTCGGCGGCGCTCGAAGCGCTCATTCACGAAGCCGGTTTGCCAATCGGCGGCTACCAGAATGTGCTCGCCGACAACGACCAGATCGCTGCAATGATCGATGACCCGCGCATCCAGGGAGTCTCCCTTACGGGTTCCGAACGCGCCGGCGCAATCGTCGGTGCTGCGGCCGGGGCCAACCTCAAGAAGAGCGTTCTCGAATTGGGCGGCTCTGACCCGTTCATCCTCATGTCGACCGATGACATGGATGCCACCGTTGAGGCTGCCGTTGCCGCCCGCATCGACAACAATGGCCAGGCCTGCAACGGCGCCAAGCGTTTCGTCATCATCGACTCGCTCTACGAAGAATTCGCCGAGAAGTTCAGCGCCGCGATGGGGGCCATCACCGTGGGCGACCCCATGGAGGAGGGCACCGAGCTCGGCCCGATGTGTTCGCTCGCCGCCGCCAAGGGTCTCGAAGAGCAAGTCGCCGAGGCTGTTGCTGCTGGCGCTACCCTGCGTGTGGGAACCGGCAAGCGTGACGGCACCAAGTTTGCGCCTGCTGTGCTGGAAAACATCAGCCCCGAGAACCCCGCGTACATCACCGAATTCTTCGGGCCGGTTGCGCAACTGCACCGCGTCAGCAGTGAAGAAGAGGCCATCGTGCTCGCCAACGCGACGCCGTTCGGTCTCGGCTCGTACGTCTTCACGACGGATGCCGAGCAGGCCGATCGCCTCGCTGACGGCATCGACGCTGGCATGGTTTACATCAACGAGGTCGGGGCGGATGCTCCCGAGCTGCCTTTCGGTGGGGTCAAGAACTCTGGCACCGGTCGCGAGCTTGGCGCTCACGGCATTGACGAGTTCATGAACCGCAAGCTGGTCAAGCGCCCGTAACTCGCGCCGCGCTTCAGGGGACGAGCTACGGCTGCGTGTTTTCCGCGAGGGAACGCGTGCCCGTAGCTCGTCTTTTCTTTCCCACGGCGTCATAGCAGTCGGCGAGTTCGCTGGTGGCTCCCGCGAGCATTTCTGCGTCACCGCGCGCGTTTTTCACGACAGTTTTCAGTAGTTTGATGGCCTCTTTGTGGCGACCTTGCTCGGCGAGAACCTGAGCGGCGAAGCGCTCGATCGTGAGAGCACCGCTGGAGTCTTTGGCTGTGCGCAAGGCATTCGCGGCCTTGGTGGCCTGCTCGACGGCATCCTGAGGGTCACCGAGGATATGCAGGGCGCGAGCCTTGGCCGCAAGGGTTGCCGCCCACAGCCACGTTGCCTGATTCTGGTGGGTTTCCGCCGCCACTTCGTCGAAGATTGTGAGCGCAGAGCGGTCTCCGAGATGTGCCTGAGTCGTGCCGAGCGACTGCAAGACGTTCACATAGAGAGCTCCGTCACCCTCCGATTCACGCACGGCCGCGGCCGCTATCGTCAACGCTGCCCGGGCAGCTTCATGTTCGTCTCGCTGAGTGTGGATGGCTGCGGCGCTATGGCTGGCGCGGGCCAGATCGTCGAGAGCGCGAGCCTCGGTGTAGAGATTCGCGGCCATCGTCCAGACTTGAATCGCGGCATCCAGCTGATCGGTCGCTGCGAGGGAGTGCGCCATGAATTCGAGGCTTTCAGCGCGAATTTCAGGGGATGCACCGGTGGATGTTTCGTGGTTGTAGACCTCGGTGAGCATACCGATGGCCTCGGTATGGTTTTCTGTCGCCACGAGAGTGTTCGCGACCGCTTTGCGCGCTTCGCTGTTGTCGATTCCCATCTGATCAGCGATGGTCACCGCGTCTCGAAATCTCCCCAGAGCAATCGGCCGTTCTCGCGCATCGACCGCGATCCGACCGCTGAGGATAGTGGTTGAGTAGAGACGTTCAGTAACGTCGATTGCTTGGTAGAGATCGACCGCGCGGTTGACAGAGCGAAGAGCCTCGGCCGGTTTGTCTAGGCCGCTGAGAGCGAGGGCGTGAAACGTATGCGCTTCGGCCTGTTCCGTCCTGTTTCGCGCCGAGGCACGGAGCCTGTCTCCAAACTCCAGCATGCGCGCTGCGTCACCGGCGTCGTATGCGATTTGAACGAGAAAGCGTAGGGCGCGGAACTGGATCGAACCCGGATCTTCCGCGAGATCCGCTTGGAGGTACGCAAGTCCCGCGGAGGCATGGATGTTCTCGAGATCTCGGAACGATTGGCGCCACATCACCTCGGCGTGGGCGAGTAGGGTAATTGCGTGCAGCCGCGGAGGGAGGGCTGCCGATGCCTTTGACTCACGTTCGAGCGCCGCGAGGTCAAATGGTTCGGAACGGCCGAAAAGCGCCAACCCCATTCGGGCTTGGCTGTCGGCCTCGAGTGGTCGATCGAGCTCGAGCAGGAGGTCATGACGTTGCTGCGCAACTGTCTCGGCGGTTTCCGCTTGGCCCAACTGCACACAACACGCGGCAACGACGCCGAGAGCGGTGACGCGCGCCGATCCACTTGTCGCGAGCACTGCCTGGTTGGCGGCGCTGAGGGCAGGAACAAACTCTTCGGCCGTGAAGAGTTCTTCAGCACGAAGCAGCCACTGTTCGCCTTCGGTGGGAGCGTCGATATCAGAGAGAGCGAAGGCCATTCCCAAATTATCCCAGCCGCCGGGCGAATCGCACTCCCCGTCTTAGTGGGGCAGAACCGCGGTTAGAGTCAAACCTCAAGCAGTTCACCCGAGGGTGGTTCTCTGTGAGCGCACAGCATTTGCCTAGCCACGGGAGGACAAGCCGGTATAAACTTGAGTCGTCTTAACTCAAGTTTACGGAGGGTATGCAATGGCGAACATGCAGGGGGCCCCAAGCACTGACGAGGAGCAAAAAAGTGCCCTCGAGAAGTACGGGGTAAATCTCACAGAGATTGCCCGCAGCGGCAAACTCGACCCTGTGATCGGGCGTGACGCAGAGATTCGTCGAGTGAGCCAAGTGCTCACTCGGCGCACGAAAAACAACCCCGTTCTCATTGGTGAGCCTGGCGTGGGAAAGACCGCCGTTGTAGAGGGTCTCGCTCAGCGCATCATCGCCGGTGACGTTGCTGACTCCCTCAAAGATAAGCAGCTCATCTCCCTAGACCTCGCTGCTCTCGTTGCTGGCGCGAAGTACCGCGGTGAATTCGAAGAGCGCCTCAAAGCTGTACTCAAAGAGATCAAAGACTCCGACGGTGAGATCATCACCTTCATTGACGAACTGCACACCCTCATGGGCGCTGGTGGTGGCGACGGCTCGGTTGCGGCATCCAACATGCTCAAGCCGATGTTGGCGCGCGGTGAGTTGCGACTGATCGGTGCGACAACGCTTGATGAATACCGCCAATACATTGAGAAGGATGCCGCTCTCGAGCGCCGCTTTCAGCAAGTGTTCGTTGGCGAACCCTCGGTTGAAGACACCGTCGCGATTTTGCGCGGACTCAAGGAGCGCTACGAAGCGCACCACAAAGTAACCATTGCCGACTCCGCTCTCGTTGCTGCGGCTACTCTCAGCAACCGTTACATCTCGGGCCGCAAACTGCCAGACAAAGCAATTGACCTCGTTGATGAGGCCGCGAGTCACCTCAAGATGGAGATCGATTCGTCTCCCGTGGAGATTGACAAGCTCAAGCGAGCGGTTGATCGTCTCCGTATTGAAGAGCACGCGCTCAAGAAGGAGAAAGACGAAGCCTCCAAGGCGCGGCTGGCGAAGCTGCGCGAAGATCTTGGAGTGCAGAGCAAGCTGCTGAACGAACTCGAAGCTCGCTGGAAGCTTGAGAAGTCGAGCCTTACCGATGTCGGTGAGTTGAAAACTCGCCTGAACGACGCCCGTATTTCGTCAGAGCGAGCAATGCGCGATGGTGACTACCAAAAGGTGTCAAAGCTCGAGTACGAGACAATTCCCGCGATCATCGCGGCGCTCGAAAAGGCTGAAAGCAACGAGCCATCCGGACCGCGCATGGTCAACGACCAAGTGACCGAAGAAGACATTGCCTCCGTGGTGGCGGCATGGACGGGCATCCCTGTCGACCGGCTCACCGAGGGCGAGACCGAGAAGTTGCTGCACCTCGAAGCGGAACTCGGCAAGCGACTTATCGGCCAGAAAGATGCGGTACAGGCGGTGTCTGAAGCCGTGCGTCGCACGCGCGCCGGCATCTCTGACCCCGATCGACCGACGGGTTCGTTCTTGTTCCTCGGCCCGACTGGTGTGGGAAAAACAGAGCTCGCGAAGGCTCTGGCGCAGTATCTCTTCAATGATGAAAAAGCTCTCGTTCGCATCGACATGAGCGAATACGGCGAGAAGTTCTCCGTCTCACGCCTAGTCGGTGCCCCTCCTGGCTACATCGGTTTTGAGCAAGGCGGGCAGCTGACAGAGGCTGTGCGTCGGCGCCCCTATTCGGTGATCTTGCTCGATGAGGTCGAGAAGGCTCATCCAGAAGTCTTCGACATTCTCTTGCAAGTGCTCGATGACGGTCGACTTACCGATGGTCAAGGCCGCACGGTCGACTTCCGCAACGTGATTCTCGTTCTGACCAGCAACTTGGGCAGCCAGTTCATCACCGATCAAGAATTGCCGTGGGACGCTCGCAAATCCGCCGTTGACGACCTCGTACGCAAGTCATTCAAGCCTGAGTTCATTAACCGTCTCGACGACATTGTGGTCTTCCAGCCGCTCTCAACTGACGACCTCAGTCAGATCGTCGAACTCGACATTGATCGTCTCAGCAAGCGCCTCACTGATCGTCGACTGCAACTAGCGGTAACTCCGGATGCCCGCAGTTGGCTTGCCGAGCGCGGCTACGACCCGATCTATGGTGCGCGACCGCTGCGTCGACTCATGCAGCGCGAAATCGACGACAAACTTGCCAAGGCCCTGCTTGCGGGTCAGATTCGCGATGGAGATACCGTGCTGGTAGGTCTCGATAGTGCTGGTGACGGTCTTGAGGTTACGCAGGGCCCCGGAACCACCACGCCGTAGCGGCTAGAGGAACATCGGCCGATCGTCGTCGTTCTCGGTATCAATCGCCAGTTCGACGACGACCGGAACGTGGTCGCTTGGGCCATCGCCCTTGCGCTCTTCTCGATCAATGGATGCCTCGGTCACGAGTTCGTCGAAAGCGGGCGAACCCATCACGAAGTCGATGCGCATGCCCTCGTTGCGCGGGAACCGCAGGCGCTGGTAATCCCAGTAGGTGTAGCCCTCAATGTTCCGACTACGCAGAGCATCGATCATCCCGGCCTCTTCGAAGGCGCGGAAGGCAGCCCGCTCGGCGTCGCTCACGTGAGTCTTGCCCTCGAACGCCGCGATGTCCCAGACGTCGTGGTCGAAGGGGGCGATATTGAAGTCGCCCATCAGCGCCAGCGGCTGCTCGGGGTTCTCACTCATCCACTGGGCGGCCTGCGTCTTGAGGTTCGTGAGCCATTCGAGCTTGTAGGGGTAGTGGGGGTTGTCGAGCTCACGGCCGTTGGGCACGTACAGGCTCCACAGGCGCGCGCCCTCAACCGTGACGCCAATGGCGCGGGCTTCGATGGGCACGGTGCCGTCGTCGAGAGCCTTGCCGAAACCGGGCTGGGTATCGAAGCCGATCGTGACATCATCCATCGGGAGGCGGCTCGCGAACGCGACGCCGTTCCACTGGTTGAGCCCGTGGAGTTCTACCTCGTAGCCAGCCTCGGTGAAGGCGTCCATTGGGAACTGCTCCGGCTTGCACTTGATTTCTTGCATCGCGAGAACGTCAATATCTTCGCGAAGAAGCCAGTCGACGACGCGACCAACTCGGGTTCTGATGGAGTTCACGTTCCAGGTGGCAATGCGCATGGTTCAACGGTAATAGGTCTACCCCCAGATTGGGCGACGACAGCGTTGCACGCTGAACGTAGTGTCGAAATATGCACACGCGCGCTTTCGTAGACGACGAAGCGGAGCGGTGCACGAAAGAAGCGGAGTTGGCCGACCGCCTTGACCGCCGAAACGCTACCATCGTGGCGTTCTTAGGTTTCGTGGGTGTCGTTCTCACCGGTGCTTTGCTGATCGTGGGCGAGACGATCCTCTAAAGCACTCGCCACAGTGGGTATTCTGTACTCGTGACCGACGCCAAGCAGCAGCTCATTGAGCACATTTCCGCCGATGCCGTGTTCCACGGCGACTTCACTTTGACGAGCGGAAAGAAGGCCAGCTACTACGTCGACATGCGTCGCGTGAGCCTTGACCACCGTGTCGCACCTCTCATCGGTCAGGTCATGATTGACCTCATCGCTGAGATTCCCGACATTGTCGCTGTCGGCGGGATGACGATGGGGGCTGACCCGATTGCCTCGGCAATTCTTCACCAGGGTGCCATTCGCGGTCTCAGCTACGACGCTTTCGTCGTGCGCAAGGAGCCCAAGGACCATGGTCGCGGCCGTCAGGTCGAGGGCCCAGAACTTGAGGGCAAGCGCGTCATCGTTCTTGAAGACACGTCGACCACCGGTGGTTCACCCCTTGCCGCCATCGAAGCTCTCGAAAAGGTCGGCGCGATCATTGCCGGTGTCGCCGTCGTTGTCGATCGCGACACGGGCGCCAAAGAACGTATCGAGGCAGCAGGTTACCCGTACTTCTCGGCCATTGGGTTGGGTGAGTTGGGGCTGACTCCGTGACGTCGGGAGACAAATTTTCGGATGCCGATGACGGCACCAAACCTCCACAGTCCTTCTTCAACTGGGGACTGAAGCCGAGCGAGCCCGAGGAGCCTGCCGCTGCGCAGCCCGCTGCGACACCGCCTGCCGCTGCACCGGTAAACCCTGAGCTGCCGGGTCTGCTCAAGCTTCCGCCTGCGATCGAGTTGCCCGCCGCTGAAACGCCTGCAGTTGAGCCGCCCGCAACAGAAGCGATGAACATTGCCGACCTGCCCACCGGGGCAATGGATGTCGCGGACCTCCCCACCGCGGCCATGGACTTCCCCACGCGACGCCAGAGCTACCTTCCGGCCGCTATCGACCCTGCGCTCGAGGGCGCGACAGAGGTCTTGAGCGCCCAGTCGCTCGCGGGAATCTCCGCGGAAGCAGAGTCTGTTGACCATGACTCGGTTGACGACATCTTTGGCGAAGACAAATTTGTCGAGTACGACGATCAGGGTCTCACCCCGCAATCATCGACCGTCGTCGTACGGCAGCGAGTTACTGCGCCCCCACGGCCCCCGATTCCGCGCGGTCAGATGATCGCCCTGTCGATTGCCGGTGGCCTCGTTGCCGCCCTCGCCTTGGTTGCCCTGTTCCTGCTCGGCACTCGGATCGGCCAGACTGCCGCGCCAGTCGCCGCCGCTTCGGCGACGCCAACGCCCACTGCCACCGCGGAGGTTCCTGTCGTTGGTCCGGTCGCTCCCGGCACTTACCAGTGGAATGAGCTTGCGGGCGGCGAATGCCTTGAGCCCTTCGCGTCCGCATGGGAGCAGGAGTACACCGTTATCGAGTGTGCGAAACCTCATGCAGCCCAGTTGTTGACGATCGGGCAATTTGAGGATGAGGCATCCGAGCCCTATCCGGATGCCGAACAGCTCGCATCCCGCACGGCGAAGGCCTGCTCGACCGATGCCGTCATCGACTTTGCGGCAGCGAGATCAGTCGCTGATCTTGAAGTTGTGACAAACTTCCCCGCGACAGCGGACGAGTGGGATGCCGGAAACCGCGACTACTACTGCTTCGCGACGCGAGCCGGCGATGATGCCCTCACGGCATCAGTCGCCCAGCCGCAAAAGCCCGCGAACTAGTTGAGCAGGTCAGCGACGCTGTCGAGAACTTCGTTCGGACGGAACGGGTAGCGGTCGATTTCCTTCTGATCGCTGATTCCGGTGAGAACCAAGACAGTGTGCAGTCCGGCTTCGATGCCGGCAACAATGTCGGTGTCCATGCGGTCACCGATCATGCCGGTTGTCTCGCTGTGGGCACCAATCTTGTTGAGCGCCGAGCGGAACATCATCGGATTGGGCTTGCCCACGATGTACGGCTCGCGACCGGTGGCCTTGGTGATGAGGGCCGCGACGGCACCCGTAGCGGGCAGGGGTCCGTCAGCACTCGGGCCCGTGGCATCCGGGTTGGTCACAATGAAGCGGCTGCCGTTGCCAATGAGGCGGATGGCCTTGGTGATCGCTTCGAACGAATAGTTGCGGGTTTCGCCAATGACGACGTAGTCGGGGTTGGTTTCGGTCATGATGAAACCGGCCTCGTGGAGGGCGGTTGTGATGCCCGCCTCACCGATGACGAAGGCGCTGCCGCCGGGAATCTGCTCTTTCAAGAAGTCGGCTGTGGCCAGAGCGGAGGTCCAGATGGCCGACTCGGGCACGTCGAGACCTGATGCTTTGAGGCGTGCGCTGAGGTCGCGCGGCGTGAAGATCGAGTTATTGGTGAGCACCAGGTAGGGCTTCTCCTCGTCACGCCACTGCTGCAGGAGTTCGGAAGCACCGGGTACGGGGTGGTTTTCATGAACGAGCACGCCGTCCATGTCGGTGAGCCAGCACTCGATTTCGTCGCGATTTCTCATGGGCTCACTTTAGCGAACGCAGTCTGGGATGACAGCCGACCGGTAATAATTTCGACCGCGGCGGGGTTTTGTTCCACAAGCACGACGCGTCGTTTGAGGGCCTGCGCAACCGCTCCTGTTGTTCCGCTGCCCGCAAAGAAGTCGAGTACCCAGTCTCCGGGCTGACTGGATGCCTGAATAATGCGCCGCAGAATTCCTTCCGGTTTCTGGGTGGCATAGCCGGTCTTTTCTTTGCCGGTGGGGGAGACGATGGTGTGCCACCAGACATCCGTGGGCAGCTTGCCGCGCGCTGCTTTCTCGGGCGTCACCAGACCGGGAGCCATATAGGGCTCGCGATCGACTTCTTCATTGTTGAAGTAGTAGTTCTTGGGGTTCTTGACGTAAACCAGAATCGTGTCGTGCTTCGATGGCCACTTTTTGGTGGCGCGAGCGCCATAGTCGTAGGCCCAGATGATTTCGTTGAGAAAGCTGTCGCGGCCAAATAGGGCATCGAGGGCAACTTTGGCGTAGTGCACCTCTCGGTAGTCGAGGTGGAGGTAGAGGGTGCCTCGGTCGTCGAGTAGCCGCCATGCTTCCTGCAGCCGGGGTTCGAGAAACTCCCAATAGTCGGCGAAAGTGTCGTCGTAGGAGTACAAGATTCCCTTGATGGTGTCGTAGCTATTGCCGCCGAATCCCACCCGAGTGCCTTCGGCCGACCGTTGGGTGGTCAGCGCCTGGCGACGCTGAGTGCGCCCCGTGTTGAACGGCGGGTCGATGTAGATCAGTCGAAAGCTCTCGTCGGGGAGAGCACTGATGATGGGAAGGTTATCCCCATGCACCACAAGGTCGGGGCCATCGGGAGTCCAGTGCTGGTGCATTCCTTGAGATTAACAGTCCACGCTCTGCTGTGTTGCGCCTAGCCCGAAAGGTACATCAGCGTGGTGCGTGGCGACTATCGTGGAATGGTGACTGAACCGAACCCCAGCGTCGAGCTGTCGACCAACGGGGTGGGGCCGTGGCAGGGCGAATGGCCCACCGAACCCCACTACGACCCCGTGCTGCTCGAACGCGGCGATACCCGCAACGTTATTGACCGGTATCGCTACTGGAACATGGAAGCGATCGTCGCCGATCTCGACGTGACGCGGCATCCATTCCACGTGGCCATCGAGAACTGGCAGCACGACATGAACATCGGTTCCATCGTGCGCAGCGCCAACGCGTTCGGTGCCGACACCGTACACATCATTGGGCGGCGGCGCTGGAACAAACGCGGCGCCATGGTCACTGACCGTTACCAGCACGTGCTGCATCATCCGGATGTCGCGGCCTTCGTCGAGTGGACTGAAGCCAACGAGTTGCCGATCATTGCGATCGATAACGTGCCCGGCAGCGTCATTATCGAAACTTTTGACATACCGAAGCGCTGCGTGCTGCTTTTCGGTCAAGAAGGCCCCGGGCTGTCGCCCGAAGCGATCGACGCCGCGACGGATGTGGTGGAGATCAGCCAGTTCGGTTCGACCCGGTCTATTAATGCTTCCGCCGCGGCCGCTGTAGCGATGCACAATTGGATAACCCAGCACGTTAGCTTCACGAAGTAGGGAACAATGACACAGCCCGCGAAAGTGACCATCATCGGCGCCGGAATCGTGGGGCTGTGCACGGCCTGGTTTTTGCAGGAGCGTGGCGTAGAAGTCACGGTTCTCGACCGCACGGGTGTCGCTGCTGGTGCTTCGCTCGGTAACGCCGGCTGGGTTGCTCCCGCACTGACGCTTCCGCTGCCGGAGCCGTCGATCTTCAAGGTCGGCATCAAGGCAGTTATCGACCCCACCTCGCCCGTGTACGTACCGGTCGCGGCCAACTCGACCCTGTTGCGCTTTCTCGCCGGTTTCGCCCGCCACTCGACGCCCAAAATGTGGCGGCGCAACATGGTCACCTTCGCCGAGATCAATAAGTGGAGTCTTGAATCCTTCGACCGCATGGAAGACGGTGGAGTCTCCGCAGCTCTCAAACATGCCGAGCCATTCCTCGCGGCCTTTGTGAGCGAGCATGATCGCGAGACGATCACTCACGAGTTCGACGAAGTTGCCGCCGGTGGCGGCCACGTGAGCTTCGCGAAGATCACTGGTGACGAACTGCGAGAGTTCGAGCCGAGCGTGTCGAAGCTCGTGACGCATGGGCTGCGCGTGGATGGTCAGCGCTTCATCAACCCGCCCTCGTTCATGCAGGTGCTTGCGGCATCCGTGCGCGCCCGCGGCGGAACGATCGTTGAGGGGGCGAAGGCGACGGGCATCCGAGATCTGGGTGCCGCCGGCATCGCTGTCGATGTTGAGGGTCAGAACGCCGTGCTCAGCAACGAGGTCGTTATCGCCACGGGAACCTGGCTCGGCGACCTCGCTCGCCAATTCGGTGTGCGCCAAGTGGTGCAGTCGGGTCGCGGCTACAGCTTCAGTGTGAAGCCGCCCGTGATTCCCACGCACCCGATCTACTTGCCCGCCCAACGAGTTGCCTGCACTCCTCTCGGGGATCGGCTGCGCGTGGGAGGCATGATGGAGTTCCGCTCGGCCGAAGCTCCTGCCGACTCTCGCCGCATCCAAACCATCGTCAACGCGGCGAGCCCCATGTTCGACGGAGTCGACTGGGAAGCCCGCGACGAAGAATGGGTCGGCTCGCGCCCCTGCACGCCCGACGGGCTTCCGCTCGTGGGCGCCACGCGCTCGCCGCGAGTGCACGTTGCTGGCGGTCACGGAATGTGGGGAGTCACGCTCGGTCCCTTGACGGGGCGGATGCTCGCCGACTCCATAACGGGTGGCGACAAGCATCCGCTGCTCACCGCCTTCGACCCGCTGCGTTAATCGCTGGAGGCGTCGCGTGACGCTCCCACGAATGTTGAGTCCAAACTGCGTGTCTTCGAAGGCTCCTGTTCGACGTCATGCCACCATGGGCCAGTGAGCGCCCCTGACATAACTGCGGAAATGATGGATAGATTCCGGAATTCCGGGGCAGACGTCCACACAACAATCTTGCTTGGGGCTGGTGCTTCTACGACCTCAGGGTTGCCTGATTGGGACACCTTCGCGACTCGTCTTCTTCTTCAAAGCCGATCGGTACTCGAAGAGGAAACAGCGAAGCTTCTCCTTTCGCGTCAGGACCCACTAATCGTTGTCGAAGCTGCGCGTGTGGCCTTTGGTAAAAAGTGGGAGCCCAAGCTTCGTAACGCGCTGTATGACGGCGTGTCATCTTTGGACCCATCGCCGCTGCATCTGGCGGCAGTTGGACATTTTCTTGCGGGCAAAGGTGAGGACTCAAGCTTGGTCACTCTTAACTTTGACACCTTGCTAGAGGAGGCGATCCAGGGAGAAATGGGCTGCGAAGCAATTGCTGTAGTTGACGCTGAGCCTCACGACAGTGCGCACGCCGTTCACCACCTTCACGGCGTGATCACGCCGACCCGGACTGAGAGCGTGATTTTGACGTTATCTGACTTCACCTCCCTGATCGCGGCCAGTGATTCTTGGCAATCCGAGTACTTTCGGTCTGCACTCTCTCGCGGAGCGCTGGTTATCGCGGGCACGTCATATCGTGACCCAGACGTCCGGCAATGGCTTCATGCTGCGGTGCACGAACATCGCGCAGAAAACTCAGCCTTTGTGTTGCTAGCGCGCGAAGGTTTTGCTGTGTCGAAGGAGGACTTCAAGCGCATTGAAATCGCCTTGAGCGACCAATGGAAAGCGGTCGGTCTGACGCCGGTACTGCTTCAGGATCACTCAGACGCAGCGCAGATAATCAGAGAGCTTCGTCACTTTCATGGCGATGACTATCAGTCGCCTCAAGAGCGGGCGGTCGAAGTTTGGCATCGACATTCTAGAGATTTCGATGAGTTGCAACTCAAATATGTCGAGCGTCTTGAAGTCGGTGCGGCCACGATGAAGGAGGCGCTCGACGTCATGAAGCTAAATTTGACACTTTGGCTTTCAGACGGTGAAGGCAGGCTCGCACGATGGGCAGCCCAAGATCGACTCTATCGAGATTTCGACGCACTTCGAACGGTGGAAACCGGGCATGATAGCCCGTGGATTGCGGGTCGTGCTCTTGGCGCCGATGCGCTCCTGTTCCAGGACCTCGACCATGACGGGACGAAACAATGGAAGTCTGTGCTTGCGATTCCTGTCCCAGTCCGACACCCGAATTTCCCGACGCTTTCGAGTGCAGTCCTTACGATTGGATTGCCGGACTCTGCCAGCCGGTTCGAGAGTTCAAACCTTACTTGGGGTCCGCCGTTGGCCGAACTGGCCGATGAGCTTGGGAGTCTTCTCTCCTCTGTTGCATTTGGAGAGAGCAACATAGAATAAACACGCGATCACGAAAGGGGAAGTTGTGGCTAAGAAGAATTCAACAAGTTCCTATCAGAGCCTAGGCGACGGCGTTTACCGAGTTGCGGGTACGGTGCAGCGGAGTGCTGTCACAGGGCGTTACGTAACAGGCGGATCGTCAAAGGTCCGGCCAGATGCGGTCAAAGTGGAGGCTCGAAAACTGCCGAGTGCGCCCCCTGCCCATAAGCGGTAACGTCTTAGGCCTCTCTTTGCTGCTGGTTTAGAGCGGTCATCGTCCTCCTGTGCTCTAGCGGGGCAATTCTGGTGGGGTTGATCAGTATCAGGCCCTCGCTCTGGCCCGGAGGCTTGTACGTATATCGTCAGTTCGAATTCCAAGCTGGCTAAGCTGCTGGCGCATTTGTCTGAAGACCGGCGCACTTCCAGCCGGGTCGGAAATGGTGAGAACCGCAGCAAACTCAACGCCTTGAGCGGGCATTGCCTCGTCTGCTCGTGTGAGATAGTTCACGGCGAACTTCCAAGTGGAGCTAGGCCCCCTGCCGGTCAGGCGAGCTTCATACGATTTGGTCGTTTGCCACTTCAGGGATTCGTTGATTAGATCCCGTTCGGCGCGCGGCTGTCCTGTCGGGGCCTTAGGCGTGTTTACGGCATGAACACGATTCTCGAATCCGCCCGTCTTGGTTTGCTGCATAAGTTTCGCGCCGATGTTAACTCGCACTCGTTCATCACCGTGTTCGTAGGCGAGTTGAGGTCGTGCCACAAGGGTCAGCTTCGCGTACCCTCTGCACTTTCCGTGCGTGACGAGAGACGCCGGCCATGCGAACGTCAGGGTAGCTTGTTCACCGGGTTGGAGGACACTGTCGAATACAAGTGTAATTTCGGAGTCGTCGCTTTGAAGCATCTCTTCTGCTTCTCGTGGGACACCGTAGCCGACCAAATGGCGAGCCAGAGGCAAAACCTGCCGTTGGGCGTAAAGCTCGGGGACACGTGCGTGGTGGCTCAACATCGCAAGTAGAACCTCGCGCGAGACATCACCTTCGATCAATGAATCTAGATCGGCGAGCTGGCGCGCTACTAGCGGAGCCGCATAGCTTGTTCCTGCGTCAGTCACGGCGTTTCCGTTTACATCGATTGAGAAGAGCCCACTGCCATCGACGCCGGATGGGGTTCCTGATCCTCCGATGTGAGCGAAGTCTGGTTTAAGAGCCCCTCTTAGACCGGGGCCTCGGCGGCTGTACCGAGCAAGTGCAAATGGAACTTGATCAATCAAGCCCGGTGGGTTCAGTGCTGACACGGAGGCGTTGAAAAGACTCTCACCTGGTTCCGCTACGGTGCCATTGGTGTCCGCAACTAGGGCGGCGATCGCCGCGCTGGTATCCGAGGACCACTCGGGGCGCTCAAGTAGGGGCGGTAGGTTGCCGGCGGAAATGACCAAAATCACGTCGTGGCGTGCAGCGATCTGATCCAGCCGCATGGCTGTATAACCGTATTTCGCACGGTCCCCAGGGGTTTGAAAGTTTAGGCTGAAGTTAAAGACACGAACCCTGTGTCGGCTTCGCAAATCCGAGACTGCGGCTTCAACTTCGTCTAGAAACTCGGGGATCCCTCCGGGATAGTAGGCGTCGAATGGAATTCCAGTTTCGCCAGGATCTGCAGGCAAAACATCGACGTCATAGACCCGGCAACCGTGGGGTTGTTTCGAAAGATGCGGGTTCAGGGAGCCTGCCGCAACCAGCAACCCGGAGATGAATGTCCCGTGCGTTAAGTCGCGGTCTGTGGGCGCGAGTTGCCCCCAGCGGCCTTCTAACCAGCCACCGATTGCATCACCGACTCCTCCGTCGATAACACCGACTATCGATGGCGTATCGTCGGACGTCCGCTCGAAAATCTGATCCGGAACGCGAGAGCCTAAAGGAATGGGAACTCCTGCGGCTTGCTGCACGATTGGCGGCAGCAGGACGCGACGCACGAGAGGATGTTTGCATAGACTTTCCAACACGCGCTGGTGAAAGACGTCGTCCCGAAGCGCGACGTCAGGTGACTGCCGTAGTTCGTTTTTTCGGGGGGCCGGTTCAGCTTGTGAGCTGATTGCAACTCTGCTTCGGCTCCCAGGAGGCAACGGCTTCAGTGAGAGGGTCGGAGTCCCCTCGCTGGCCAGCCTCTCGACTTCGACACTGAAGGTGCTCAGTTCCCGCTCAAGGGATCGGAGCGCGGTTGTTTCGACGGATGCAAGTTCAGGATTTGAGGAAGCTGTAGCGATGGGGAACAGCTCGAAAAAGTAGCGGTGTCCAGTTCCTGCCCTAGCCAGCCATTCGGCTCCTTCAGCTGCGCTGAAGGAGCGCTTATTCTCGTCGATCCAAAGATGAAGCGAATCGATAGCGGACACCTCACATCGATATCTGGAGGGGTTAGGTGCTATTTCCCCGGTCCTGGTGTCTAGCTTGCCGATGACATCGATCTCTGCCTTTAGGACGGAGGAGAGGACCTTGCGCAGGCTGGCCGGGGTCGCGGCGTAGATCGGCTCGCCGATTCCTGCGGTTGCAACGTGAGGCGTGAGGGATGGGCGAAACAATCGTTGCTGAGGGCGATGGCTTTTTGCGATCGCATTGGGTGCCATGGCGACTCTTATATAGCCGAGCGCTCCACTATCGGGATTCTTCTCAATCGCGGACAAGATCGACTTCAGGGCTGCGGCGACTTCTGTTTGGTGTTTCGCAAAGGCCTGTGGTCGTGACGCAAAGAAATCAGTGCCGTTTCCATTCGGTGTGACTCTATCTCGTGGCGCACGTAGCGCCCCTGGGTTCAGGACGACTTGTACTGGTTCATTCGGCATTCGCGCCGCCATCCTCGCTGGCTAGATCTAACCTGCGCGCAATCGTCTTCGTGCTGCATTCAAAAAGCATTGCCAACTCCACCTTGCTGAATTTTTGTTCTGCACTAGCAAGTTGCCGCGTCAGAGTGGCTTCATCGGACTCGATCTCTGTTCGTTTTTCCGCACTAATATGCACCGAAGTTGACCGCGCCAGCTGTGTAACTGTTTGGATAGCGGTGTATCCCGAAGATGCTTGCAACAGCCGCCGTTTCCGGTATTTAGTTGCCATTGTCTGAAGCTCTGCTCCCGAAACTCCGTCGCACACCCAAGAAAGAAGCTTCGCTTCGGGAAGTGTCCTTTCCTGGTGATCGTCCAAGAATCGTCTTGCAATCTCTATCCTCTGCTCGAACTCAGGTAGCGGTACCGAAAGCTGAACTTCAAATCGTCGCCAGATAGCGGGGTCGAGAAGTGCCTCGTGGTTGGTGAGCCCGATAGTAATTCCGTGGCCGTCGCGCGAGTCCATATTCTGGAGAAGCGCATTGACTACACGCTTTATTTCCCCGACTTCGTTGGGATCGTCGCGCACTTTTGCGATTGCGTCGAATTCATCCAGCACTAGAACGCACTCGTAGCGGTTCGCAAAAGCAAACAACGCTCCAAGGTTGCGCGCGGTTGTCCCGAGATATGAGCTTATTAGCCCGTCTAGCCTTGCGAGTACGACTGGCATGCCCAAGCTTTTTGCGAGCCAGAGAGCAAGTGTTGTCTTTCCCGTTCCGGGTGCTCCGTAAACCAAGACCGACTGAGTTGCACGCATGCCGGCCTCGCCAAGGAGGGTGGCGTTCGCCCATTCCTGTATGAGTGCTTCGATGTTCTCTTGGACGGAGTTGGGGAATAGGGGCAAACTGACATGGATGTCCTCAGGCATCGTCACTGTTGCGAGGTTTGCCGAAGACTCTTTATCGACGGGCACGGGCACTGAACTCGTCAGGCGCTCTCCAGCTTCCAGAGTTGTATTGCTCTTCGCGATCCGACTTGGGGTAAGTCCGTGTTCGCGTGCGGATGTAGAAAGCGTCCTTCTGAGTGCAGCTGCCTCCTTCGTCTCGCCGGCCGCAGACATTGCTTCCGCAAGGCGCTCAATTTGGTGACGTAGCGGCGGAGTGTCATGCGCCATGGCGACACGTACTAATGACTTTAGGATAGCGAAGTGTTCCATGGGGACAGTGTACTTCAGTGTTCAGACAATATGCACTCAATACGGGACAAAATCGAGTGTGAGTGGGAGTTCACGCAGGTCGGTAGAACGAAGGCCGCTCCTAGCCGGCGCATGCCGCTGTGAGTGAGGGCGACGTGCGGAACTAACGTTCGTCGTCTTGGCGGTCAGGACCCCGCTCGGTCTTCGCAGCGAGTGGAACTTCAGCTTCGCATTCTGATTCGGGGAGCGACTCGCGCTCGTTGCTGCTTTGAGCGTCGCGCACGCGATCAACGAGTTCACGCCACGGGCCAACGAGCTGCTGCTCGGGGATGACCGCTTCGTGGGGCTCGCATCGGATTTCGTAGGTATAGCGGTCGGGCATGGTGCTGGTGGCCGGATGCTCGTGCCACGGCAGTTCCGCGATCAGCACGTACCACTGCTCGGGGTCGGGCTGCTCGTCGACAATGACATCCCACTCGACGCGGCGACCGAGGAGGCCACCGCTGCGCCACACCTGAACCTTCACACGTGCATGCTATCTCGTCACCATGAGGGCGAGGGGGAGGCGTGTGTAGCCTTGCAGTATGACTTCTGATTCACATCTCGCTCGCCTGTTTGGGCTTGACGGCCGGGTCGCGGTGGTCACGGGAGGTAGCTCTGGCATTGGCCGCGCAATCGCCCTTGCCCTTGGTGCTTCGGGGGCGCATGTTCTCGTTGCGGCGAGAACCGAGACGGCGATCGACGAAACTGTTGCCGCGATTCACGAGCTGGGCGGCACGGCAGGTGGGATCGTTGCTGACCTTTCTACCCGAGCTGGGGTCCATGCGCTGGCAGATGCGGCCGGAAATGTCGACATCATTGTGAACTCTGCGGGGATCAATCTCCGACCACCTTTGCCTGAACTCGAGGAGGCAGTGTGGGATGCCACGATGGCGGTGAACCTTGAAGCCCCCTTCATCCTCGGGCAGCGGCTGGCGCCCGGGATGGCGGAGCGGGGCTACGGTCGACTCATCCACATCAGCTCTCAGCAGGCTCAGAGACCATTTGCGAATAGCGGAGCCTATGGCGTTTCGAAGGCTGGTCTGGAAGCGTTGGCCAGATCTCAAGCGGAAGCGTGGTCGCCGTCTGGGGTGACCGCGAATGTTCTGGTGCCAGGGTTTGTGCAAACACCGCTAAACCGTCGACTCAGTTCGAATCCCGAGGTCGTCGAGGCGCTGGCCGCACGCACGCTTATTGGCCGGAATGGTTTGCCAGAGGACTTCGCGGGAGCCGTCGTGTTCTTGGCAGGCCCATCCTCCGCCTATGTAACGGGGCAACTGATCGCTGTCGACGGGGGCTTCTCGGTGCACTGACGCTGTTCCGAACGAGCATCGGCGAATGCGCCGCGGTCACGCCGCAGCAGGCACGACTCCGACGAGCGCCCAGCCCGAAATGACAGCACGGTGTTCGGCAGAGTCTTCTCCGAAGAGGGCGAGAGCCGTTTCGATTGTGGCAGCCGAGAACTCCGCGAAAGTGCTGTGGGGAGTGAGGGAACCGCCCGTGAGAGTGTCGTACCAAATCTGCCCCGCTTGCTGCCATGCAAAACCGCCGAGCGTGTCTGCGACGCTCCAGAATGCGCGATTGGGGATGCCCGAATTGAGGTGAACGCCACCGTTGTCGTCCTGAGTGACGATGTAGTCATCCATGTGGCCGGGCTGAGGATCTTTGCCGAGCACGTCGTCGTCATAGGCGGTGCCGGGTGCTTTGAGAGAGCGCAAGGCGGTGCCCTCGACCTCATCGGTGAAGATACCTTCGCCCACCAACCACGATGCATCAGCGGCGGTCGTGCCACGAGCGTATTGCTCGACAAGAGCGCCAAACACATCAGACACGTGCTCGTTGAGGGCACCGCTTTGATCCCGATAAACGAGCCCGGCCGTGTACTCGGTCACGCCGTGGGCGAGCTCATGCCCAATGACGCTGAGTGAGCGAGTGAAGCTGTCAAAGATCTCACCGTCACCGTCTCCGAACACCATGCGTGTGCCATCCCAAAACGCGTTGTCGTAGAGGTTGCCGAAATGCACTGTCGCTTCGAGCGTGGCCGAACGGTCGTCAATGGAATCCCGCTGAAAGACCTCCCAGAACAGAGCGAAGGTGTGACCGAGCCCGTCGTAGGCCTCGGTTGCCGCGACATCGTTGGTTGCCGGGGCGCCTTCTTCTCGCACCAGAATGCCGGGCAATGTTTCTGTGCCGCGGGCATCGGAGATGGCGCGCGTGATTTCACCGCGAACGCTTGGCTCATCAGGGAGCAGGGTGCGCGGAGGGAGGGTGTTCTTGCTGCGCCCGTGGTCGAGGTTCTCGTGCGCCACGTCGGTCAGCGAACGACGGGCTGCAGTGGCTGCGCGCTCGAAACGAGGATCGTCGAGGGTGGCAATCCGGGCCAGAAGAAACGGGGGAACAATTGCGCAGACAGTGTGATGGGCTGCGGGGGAAGAGAAAGCTCGCTGCGGCATCTGAGACATGCTTCATGCTGACACGGACCACCGACGGCGGCTCATGATTCCCACGGAGTGCTCAGCAACGCTGGTAACGCAATAAACCGTCAGAAATCGGCGAAAGTCCGCTCTCGGGTAGACTGAGGTGTAATCCCCCCACTTCTTCGAAGGGATCCACCATGCCAGCAATCGTCATCATCGGCGCCCAATGGGGCGACGAGGGCAAGGGAAAAGCAACCGACCTCCTCGGTAGCCGCATCGACTACGTCGTGAAATTCAACGGTGGCAACAACGCCGGACACACGGTCGTTATCGGCGACGAAAAGTACGCGCTTCACCTTCTGCCATCTGGCATCCTCACCGAAGGCGTCACCCCGATCATCGCTAACGGCGTCGTCATCGACGTCGAGGTTCTTTTTGAAGAACTGGATGCCCTGATCGCCCGTGGCGTCGACGTCTCCAAACTGCTGATTAGCGCCAACGCGCACATCATCACGAACTACCACCGCACCCTCGACAAGGTGACGGAACGCTTTCTCGGCAAGCGTCAGATCGGCACCACCGGCCGCGGAATTGGTCCGTCGTATGCCGACAAGATCAACCGCGTCGGCATCCGAGTTCAAGACCTGTTTGACGAAAAGATCCTTCGCCAAAAGGTTGAAGGTGCTCTCGACCAGAAGAACCACCTCCTCGTGAAGGTCTACAACCGTCGGGCGATCGAGGTTGACGAGATCGTCACCGAGCTGCTCAGCTACGCCGACCGTCTGCGCCCCATGGTCGCCGACACCGGTCTGCTGCTGAACCAGGCGCTCGATAAGGGCGACGTTGTGCTCTTTGAGGGTGGTCAAGCCACGATGTTGGATGTCGACCACGGCACCTACCCTTTCGTCACGTCATCCAACTCCACGTCGGGTGGCGCGGCTACCGGTTCGGGTGTTGCACCCAACCGTCTCGAGCGCATCATCGGAATCGTGAAGGCCTACACAACGCGTGTCGGTTCTGGTCCGTTCCCCACCGAACTGTTTGACGAGTCGGGCGAGTTCTTGCGCGCCAACGGTTTCGAGTTTGGAACCACCACCGGGCGTCCACGTCGCTGTGGGTGGTACGACGCCCCCATCGCTCGCTACACGGCGCGCGTCAACGGTGTCACCGACTTCGTGCTCACCAAGCTCGATGTGCTCACCGGCCTCACGACCATTCCGGTCTGCGTTGCCTACGACGTTGACGGTGTGCGCTTCGACGAAATGCCCGTATCACAATCAGACTTTCACCACGCGGTGCCGATCTACGAAGAGTTCCCCGGCTGGGAAGAAGACATCACCGGTGCTCGCACCTTCGATGACCTGCCCAAGAACGCGCAAGACTACGTGCTCGCCATCGAAAAGATGAGTGGAGCCCGCATGTCCGCGATCGGTATTGGCCCCGGCCGCGACGAAATCATCGTTCGTCACGACCTCGTCGACTAAACTTCGACACCCCAGCTCGCACTCAAGCGGCACGCACCGGAAAGATTCGGGGCGTGCCGCTTCTGCGTGCGGGTAGCCAATCCCGGGAGTGTTGGACACAAAGTCCGCAATCCGCGGGTGAAAGTCCGAAATCCGCAGGTTGGTGTCGTTGCGAAGTGGGAAGATTTCTAAGTGACCGTAACCCGCCCGCAGCACCGCATCCTTCACGGAAATTTCGTCTCCGTTGAGCCCCTGACCGAAGACCATCTCGCTGCGCTCGCGACAGTACTCGCGGTGCCGTCGGTTTTCGCTGGTGGTTATGGCGGAGGGCCGGTTGGGTTGCCCGCCGACGAAGCATCCTTCATCGAATGGATGCGCGCCGGCTACCTCGGTTACGCCGACCGGATGCCCTTCGCTGTGCGCCTCAACGCTGGTCCCGATGCCGGTCGCCTCGTTGGGGTGAGCACCCTCGGCGAGCTCGACGAAACCAACGCCAACGTACACTTCGGCTGGACCGCGTATGCGCCAGGCGTGTGGGGCACCGCGGTCAACCCCGAAACAAAGTTGCTCCTGTTGGGCTTCGCCTTCGACAGCGGCTACAACCGTGTGCGGATTCAAGCGGATGCCATCAACGAGCGTTCACGCGCAGCGATCCTCCGTCTCGGTGCTACCTTCGAGGGCATTCAGCGCAAGCACCAGCTCCGGGCCGATGGTTCGTGGCGCGACACCGCCGTGTACTCCGTCATTGATAGCGACTGGCCCGCGGTGAAAGCCGGGCTGCTTGAGCGGCTCGACGGGGCTGCCGCGCCCAGCGCGACCTCCCGCCACAGCACCGAGCAGGAGTCGCGCGCGTGAGCGCACCCGTTGCCCCCGCTGGCCGGGTCGAAAAGCACGACTCCGCATCCACTCTGGGCACAACGTTGCGCTTCGCCGCAGCCGGTCTCGTGTGGGGCTCCAGTTTTCTCTTCATGAAGGTCGCTCTGGATGGCGTGAGCTTTGGCCAAGTCGCCTGGAGTCGGGCGGTGCTCGGCGCTCTCGCACTCATCGTCGTGTTTGCGGTAAGTCGCCGTAAACTCCCGCGCCAACCCATCGTCTGGGCGCACTTCACAGTGCTTGCTTTTCTGTTTGCCGTGATTCCGTACCTGCTCTTTGCGTGGGCTGAGCAATATGTGAGCTCGGGGCTCGCGAGCATCTACAACGCCACAACGCCGATCATGACTGCGATCTTTGCCACCCTCGTGTTTCGAGTTGAAACGCTGACGCGCTCGCAGATTCTGGGCGTCACCCTCGGCATCTTCGGGGTGCTCGTGATCATTTCACCGTGGCAAGCCGGAGACATCAGCGGCAGTCTGCTCGGGCAACTCGCTTGTCTGGGCGCTGCCGCCTGTTACGGCGCCGCCATGAGCTACCAGCGCAAATTCGTCGCGCCCTACAAAGTTGCCGGCGTCACGTCAGCGACCATGAACATCGGCATCGCCGCTGTTATCTACATACTGCTCACCCCACTCGTTGCGACCGGCCCGGTGAACCTCACCCTTCCCGTCGTCGCGAGCCTGCTCGCTCTCGGAGTGCTTGGCACTGGCATGGCCTACGTCTGGAACTACCGGGTGCTCGCCGAATGGGGGCCGACCCGCACCTCCACTGTCACCTACATCACTCCCGTCATCGGCGTCATCCTGGGTTTCGTCATCTTGAAAGAAACCATGTCGTGGCACGAACCTGTCGGAGCCGTCATCGTGCTGGTGGGAGTGCTGCTGGCTCAGGGGCGGCTCACGTTGCCCACAAAGCGGACGCGTACGACACACAGCGATTAGGGCCGAAGCCCGGCAGCCATAGCTTCAGTGCGCGTTTCGGGCGATTTGCAAGAAATCCGAGATGTAGACGTTGTGTCAGCGCTGTCTGCCTGAAGTTCCTGCGAAACTTGAGCCGTGTCTTCCCCCTATTTGCTTCGCCGCGTTGGCGTCGGTGCAGCCGCGCTCGGCGTCATCGCCGCCATTGTTGCGCTCATCGTCGCGGTTTTCTCCAGCGCTGACGGCGGTGCTTCCGCAACGCCCGAAGTTCGCACCGTCAGCACCACAGCGGGAACTCTCGTGGGAGGGGAATCGATCACCATCACGGGTGCCGCTCTCGACGCTGTCACCCACGTCACCTTCGGTGGAGTCGCCGCCAGCGACGTAGTCATTGCCGACAACGGAACACTTACCGCCACGGTGCCCCCGGCCGTCGACTTTCAGCCAAACACGGTTGCTATTGAAGTGATGGCGGACACGGAACTGGTGCCCGCATCATCCTTCCTCGACTACACCTACGAAGCATCCACCCCGATCGATAAGCAGATGCACTACCTCCTTAAACACTGGGAGGACTACAACGATGAGGAGTTTGGCGACCTCAACTCCGTGGGCGGAGACTGCGCCAACTTCGTGAGCCAATCACTGCTCATGCGCGGCTGGGAAATGACCGACGAGTGGTACAACTACGACGCTGCCGCTGACTGGAGCAGCGCCTGGGGGTACGTGCCAGCCATGGAGAACTGGCTCAACTCCACTCCCGAACTCGGGGCAACGCAACTGAGCTTCAACGAGCGCGACCAAGTGAAGGTCGGCGATCTCGTGGTCTTCGACTGGAACGACAACGACTACCTCGACCACATCCAAGTGGTGTCTTCTGTAGAAAACATCGACGGCGAAATGGTCATCAAGATGGTCGGCCACAATCTCGACACCGACTACCGAGACCTCGACGAGACCATCACCGTCGACCACCCCGGTGCCACAGGACACTTCTGGAGTATCCCCTAGCAAACGCTGCTGCCGGAGCCGCCCGCTACGAGCTAAGGGCAGCGTCGACAATCGCCTTCGCTTCGGCCTGCACGAGCTTCAAGTGCTCTAAGCCCTTGAACGACTCGGCATAAATCTTGTACACATCTTCGGTGCCACTCGGGCGAGCAGCGAACCACGCAAACTCCGTCGTCACCTTGACCCCGCCGATCGAAGCGCCGTTTCCGGGAGCCTCCGAGAGCTTCGCCGTGATCGGATCACCCGCGAGCTCGGTGGCGGTGATCGCAGCACCACTCAACTTGCCGAGCGTCGCCTTCTGCTGGGCGTTGGCTGCGGCATCCACCCGCTCGTAGGCGGGATCACCAAATTCTTCAACAAGCTCGGCATAGAGAACGGATGGCGTCTTGCCGGTAACCGCGAGAATCTCGGCCGCCAACAACGCCAGCAAAATGCCGTCTTTGTCTGTAGTCCAGACGGAGCCATCTTTGCGCAAGAAACTCGCGCCAGCGCTCTCCTCGCCACCAAACGCCACTGAGCCGTCAACAAGTCCGGGAACAAACCACTTGAACCCCACCGGCACCTCGACGAGGTCGCGCCCCAGTGCGGCAGCGACCCGGTCAATCATGGAACTCGAGACGAGGGTCTTGCCGATTGCGGCATCCGGGTTCCAGCCCTCGCGGTGAGTGTAGAGATAGTGAATCGCGACAGCCAGATAATGGTTGGGGTTCATGAGTCCGCCATCGGGCGTGACGATGCCGTGGCGATCGGCGTCAGCGTCATTGCCGGTGAGGATGTCGAACTCGCTTCGGCGAGCCACGACAGAAGCCATGGCCGACTTCGATGACGGATCCATGCGAATCTTGCCGTCCCAGTCGAGCGTCATGAACGCCCACGTCGGGTCAACATCGGGATTCACGACAGTGAGGTCGAGGTCGTACTTCTCCGCAATCAGCTTCCAATAGTTGACGCTTGCACCACCGAGTGGGTCAGCGCCCAGACGGATGCCCGCCGTGCGGATCGCGTCGATGTCGATGATGTTCTCGAGGTCGTCAACATAGCGCCCGCGGAAGTCGTAGCTGCCCGCTGCCGTGTTGACTGCTCCGGCCGCGCCGACGCGCTTCACGGCCTGATTGCCGTCAGCAATGATTGCGTTCGCGCGATCAGCGATCCAGCCGGTCGCGTCGCTATCGGCCGGGCCACCGTGCGGCGGGTTGTACTTGAAGCCACCATCGCGGGGCGGATTGTGGCTGGGGGTGATGATGATTCCATCGGCCTGATCGCCGTGGTCCGCAGCGTTGTAGGCGATGATCGCGTGGCTCAGAGCAGGAGTCGGAACGAAATCATCGAACTCGTCTTTGAGCGCGAGCACACCGTTCGCGGCGAGCACATCAAGCGCCGTCGACTCGGCCGGCTGCGATAGCCCATGGGTATCGCGCCCAATAAACAACGGGCCCGTGATGCCCTGCCCGGCACGATATTCCACAATCGCCTGCGTGATGGCGGCGATGTGCGCTTCATTGAAAGCGGTATCGAGCGATGAGCCACGGTGGCCGCTCGTGCCGAACACCACCCGCTGCTCAGGGATCGAGACATCCGGAACCTGCGCGTAGTACGCCGCCACTAGCTCGGTCACATCAATGAGGTCGGATGCCTGGGCAATCGTGCCTGCGCGATCATTCATGCGCACCAGTCTTCCACCTTCGACCGCGTGGCCGTGTCATCTGGCACCCACGTAGCCCGTGCACGCTCTAAAGTCGTTGTATGGCAGCAGCAGATCAGGCCCACAATGACAGCGTCGACCCCGAAGTGCGGGAACAACTTTTGGGCGCCCGCCGCAGCATCGACAACATCGATGCGGCGCTCATCCATTTGCTTGCCGAGCGTTTCAAGTACACGCAGCAAGTCGGTCGGCTCAAGGCGACCAAGGGACTGCCCGCGTCGGATCCCAACCGTGAGCGTGACCAGATTGCTCGCCTCAAATCACTCGCCGAAGAGTCACACCTCGACCCTGCTTTTGCCGAGAAATGGTTCAACTTTGTGGTCGCCGAGGTCATTCACCACCACGAGCAGATCGCGTCGGGCGGCGAGCCCGAAACGAGCAAGTAGCCAGTCAGCCAGCCAGCCGCGCTGCGTCTTCGCGACCGCTAGATAGTTTGCCAGTCGGGGCGATTGGCCCAGGTGTAGCGGTAGTAGTCGGCATTCTGGAGTTTCGAGGCAGCCGCTTCGTCGACGAGCACGGTGACGTGTGGGTGCAATTGGATAGCGCTGCCGGGTTGGCTCGCGGTCAGTGGCCCTTCAACGGCGGCCGCGATCGCGTCTGCTTTGCCCTCGCCGAAAGCGAGCAGCACCAGGTGGCGGGCGCGCAGGATCGTGCCGAGTCCTTGAGTGAGGCAGTGCCGGGGCACATCGTCAATGCTGTCGAAGAAGCGCGCATTGTCCTGCCGGGTTTGCTCCGTGAGCGTCTTGATGCGGGTGAGCGAGGCGAACGAAGAGCCGGGCTCATTGAAACCGATGTGGCCGGTGCTGCCGATGCCGAGGATCTGCAGATCGATGCCTCCGGCATCCGTAATGTCTCGTTCGTAGTTGGCGCCGGCAGTCTCAATCGCCGGGCTGTTGTAGCCGGGAAGGTGAACGAGGCTCGGCGTGAGCCCCAGCGGTTCGACGACTTCGCGAGTGATGACGGCACGGTAGCTTTCTGGATGCCCCTCCGGCAGCCCCACGTACTCATCGAGGGCGAAGCCGCGGACGGCGGAAACGTCGAGAGGGTTTGCTTCGAGCGAGCGTGCGAGTGCTTGGTACACCGGCAAGGGCGTTGAACCTGTTGCGAGTCCGAGAACGGCATCTGGTTGCTGTTCGATGAGCGAACGGATGGCGTGGGCGGCGAGTTCGCCTGCCTGCTCACGGTGATCAACGATGACGACTTCGGCCATGGGAAAGCTCCTCAGAAAGTTGGGGGTGGTGGGGCAGTGGAGGTAGTGCGGTGCGAAAAGTCTCGGCAGCTGGGCCAACGCGGGCTAGAACAGCGTGTAACCGCCATCAACAGTTACTATCGATCCGGTCATAAAGCTTGAGGCTGAGCTCGCCAGCAGCACCGTCACCGGGCCAAGTTCGGCGGGCAGGCCATACCGTTTGAGGGCGGCCGGCTCCACGCAACTCGCCTGATATTCAGGCTGATCAACGGGAGAGGCTTCGGTGAGGATGTAGCCCGGCGCGATGGCGTTGACTCGAATGCCATGCGGTGCCCACTCCGCAGCGAGCGCCTTCGTCAACTGGTGCACTCCGGCTTTCGAGGCGAGGTAGGAGGCCTGCCAGCGCGGCTGGTTCACGATCTCGGCCGACATCGACCCCACGTTCACGATCGTGCCGCCGCCGTGCGCTGCCATGTAGCGGCCGACAGAGCGGCTGCAATTCCAGACCCCATCAAGGTTCGTCGCCATGACATCGCGCCACACGGTATCCGGCGTATCGAAAGCAGAACCGCCGATACTGATGCCCGCGTTATTGACGAGGATGTCGAGGCCGCCCAACTCAGCGGTGACTCGAGTCACCGCGGCATCGATGGAAGCGACATCCGTGACATCGAGAACGACGCCGAGGGCGCGGATGCCGCGCTGCTCCAACTGTTCGGCAGCAGCATCCGCGTCACTGAGCCTGCGCGCGCAGACGGCGACCGTCGCTCCTGCCTCGCCGAGTGCCTGGGCGAGAGCGAAACCGATGCCCCGATTGGCTCCGGTGACTAGAGCCACGCGGCCCTTGAGCGAGAAGCTGTCGAGAACGGTGCTCATGCCGACACGATCTGGTTCACGGTATCGGCATCAAGAATGCGATCGAGCACTACCCGTGCGGCACCCATGATGCCGCCGCGCTGTTTAGCCTGAGTGACCTCAACTTCGAGCCCATCCGTGGCCAAAGGAAGGCACTCGGTATAGATCGCCGAACGCACACCAGCGACGAACGCGCCCGCTTCGGCAAGCGTGCCACCGAGAACAATCCGCTCCGGATTAGAGAAATTGACGACGGTAGCTAAGACGGTACCGGTGCGCATCCCGGCCTCGCGCAGCATCTGAGTGGCCAGCGGATGTCCATTGCGCGCAAGCTCAAGCACGCCCAGAGTGTCGTCGACCGCAACAGAAGCTGACTGCAGGCTCGTGACGATTGCAGCTCCGCCGGCTACGGCATCCAAACAGCCGTTTCGACCGCACGAGCACGGCGTTGCCGGAGCGCCGTGCACGGTGACATGACTGATGTCGCCGGCCATTCCATGGTGGCCATGATGAAGCTCGCCGCCGACAATGATGCCACCGCCGATGCTCGAACCGGCCTTAATGAAGACAAAGTCATTGACGTCTTCGTTGCGGCTGATGTGTTCGCCGAGGGCCATGAGGTTGGCGTCGTTGTCAACGACAGCGGGCACTCCTGACAGGCGGTGAAGTTCTGCGGCAACATCGAGGCCATCCCAGCCGGGCATGCGCGAGGGGGAGATCAGGATGCCCTCTGGCTGGCTAATGGGGCCAGGAAGGCCGAGTCCGATTCCGATCACGCGACTGCCCGGCTGCGCGTGTTCCGCGACCAACCGCTTCGTCATCTCCACTACCCACGGGAGGATAACGTGCGGCCCGTCTGCGATGTCGATGTCGGTGTGCTGCTCGGCCAATAGTTCTGCCCGCATGTCGAATAGCCCGAGTGAGGCGTGGCGGGCACCGAGGTCTACGCCGACGATGAGGCCGCCGCTGGGGTCGACCTCAAGCTGCCGAGGGCGCCTACCGCCGTGGGAATCCCCACTGCCCGCTTCGCGAAGGTAGCCAGCTTCGATCAGCAGTTCCACCCTCACAGCGACGGTAGTCGGTGACAGTCCAGTTGCTCGGGCAACTTCGGCTCGAGACGTTGCGCGCCCATTGCGTACGAGGGTGAGGATGCCGCCGGGGGAGCCCGCTGTGTTGGACAGCGGTGGCGTCACGGGTTTCGGCATCGGTAACCAATCGGGTCGGTGTGAGTACGAGTGTAGTGAGTCACGTTAGTGCATTATTGGAGTAAGTTCTAGTCAAATTGCACACAACGTAATTACTTAGTACGCTCAACACCACCCGATGGCGGGTCCAGCAATACCCCGAGATAGCCGCGCTGGTGCGTGCGAGGAGTGAACTGATGAGCGAGAGCGACAAGCCCACTAACACTGAGGCGGCGCCCGCTATGGTGAGCCTGCGCGCCGTCGACAAGCACTACGGCGAACTCCACGTGCTGCAAAACATCACGCTTGAGGTTGCCGAACGCGAAGTCGTCGTGGTCGTCGGGCCTTCTGGATCAGGAAAGTCCACCCTCTGCCGCACCATCAACCGACTCGAAACCATCGACTCCGGTGAGATTCACCTCGATGGGCAGCCATTGCCCGTCGAAGGTGCCGAACTCGCCCGGCTACGTTCTGAAGTCGGGATGGTGTTCCAGTCGTTTAACCTCTTCGCGCACCTCACTATCCTCGAGAACGTCACGCTGGCGCCGATCAACGTGCTCAAGATGAAGAAGGCAGACGCTCAACGCGAAGGTCTTGAACTCCTCGCACGAGTAGGTATTGCCGACAAGGCCGATCAATTCCCCGCGCAACTCTCTGGCGGCCAACAGCAACGCGCCGCTATCGCTCGCGCCCTCGCCATGCACCCCAAAGTGATGCTCTTCGACGAGCCCACCTCGGCGCTTGACCCCGAAATGGTCGGCGAAGTCTTAGAAGTAATGACATCGCTCGCTGCCGAGGGCATGACGATGGTTGTCGTCACCCACGAGATGGGCTTCGCGCGAAAAGCAGCAGACCGAGTCGTCTTTATGGATGCCGGGCAAATCGTCGAAGAGAACACTCCCATCGAGTTCTTCGACAACCCGCGATCGGAGCGCGCACGTTCGTTCCTCGCATCGATCCTCGCTCACTAGAGCCTTCACCCACACAGCTTTACCCGCACACAACTGCACCACCAACCACGAGAGAAAAGGAATCACATGTTCGCATCACGATCCTCACGCAGACGAGGCGCCGTACTTGGCGCTGTAGTCGCCGTGACGGCGCTGGCCCTCAGCGCTTGCTCCACCGACTCGTCTAGCAATGTTCCCGGAGGCAACGACGCCGCTGAGGTGAGCGACGTTCAGGCAATGCTTGCCGGAGCACCCGTCGCCGACGACGCCCTCTTCACCCCCGGATCGACCATGGAAAAGATCCGCGACCGCGGAACCCTCCTCGTGGGCGAAGCGCTCGACGCACCGCTGCTTTCGCAGCAGGACCCCACCAACCCGGATGACGTTTCCGGCTTCGATGCCTACCTCGCGCAACTGCTTTCGGTCTACATCTTCGGTGAGCCTCGCGTGGAGATCGTGCCCCCGGCATCCGAGACTCGTGAAGCACTGCTGCAAAACGGCACCGTTGACGTTGTCTTCAACACCTACACGATTACCGAAGAGCGTGCCGAGCAGATCAGCTTCGCTGGCCCGTACTTCAGCTCAGGACTCGCTGTTGCTGTGAAGGCTGACAACGATGACATCACGGGAATCGACGACCTCGGTGGCAAGACTGTCATCGTTGGCGCCAACACTCCCGCCGTCCTTGCGGTTCCCGAAGAGCAGCCCACAGCAGAGCTCGTTGACTTCGCAACCGACCCGCAGGCAGTTCAGGCACTCCTCCAGGGCCGTGGCGACGCTTACGTTCAGGACTACACTCTGCTCGCCAGCAATGCTGCAGCGAACTCCGACCTCAAGGTTGTTGGCCAGCCCTTCACGGCTGAGCCCTACGGTATCGGCCTCGGACTCGGCGACACCGAGTTCAAGGACTTCATCAACAACTGGCTGCTCGAGATCCAGGATGGCGGACAGTGGGGCCAGGCGTGGACCTACAGCCTCGGAACCGTCGTAGAGTCAGAAATCCCGACGCCGCCGACCATCGGATCGGTGCCCGGCTCCTAACGAGCGCGAAGCAACGCCAGGAGACTACAGATGGATATATTCACGGAGAATGCAGGGCTGCTCCTCGACGCGATCGGCACAACGCTGCTGATGGTTCTCGTCGCGGGTGTCGGATCCCTTCTTCTCGGAGTCTTGGTGACGGTGGCGCGGGTAAGCCCCATCCCCATCCTCCGACGAGCCGCATTCCTTTATGTGCAGTTCTTCATCAACGTGCCTCTCCTGGCGTTGCTTCTTCTCGCCGTCTTCGCTCTACCGGATGCCGGCCTCATTCTTCCGCTTCTGCCGACCGCGATCATCGTGCTCACGGTCTACGAAGCAGCCTACGTTGCTGAGGCCGTGCGCAGCGGAATCAACACCGTTTCGGTTGGCCAGATTGAAGCGAGCCGTGCACTCGGCCTCACCCTCTGGCAAAGCCTGCGCCTCATCGTGATTCCGCAGTCTCTTCGCGCCGTCGTGCAACCGCTCGGAAACGTCATGATTGCGCTCGCGATGAACACAGCGCTCGCCGCTGTCATCGGCGTTGTCGAGCTGACTTCTCGCGTGAACAAGATCAACCTGGTTTACGCGCAGCCGATTGAAATCTTCACCGCGGCCGGACTCGTCTACATGCTGATCGCGCTCCTGATCGGCCTTGCTGCCGGCCGAATTGAACGTAAGGTGGCGATCCTCCGATGAGCACTTCCAACACCAACGTTGCTTCCTATCTTTATGAGGTTCCCGGGCCTCGCGGCCGCCGCCGAATCATCATCGGCTCGATTATCAGCGCGCTCATCCTCGCTGGCATCATCTTTGCTGGGCTCTGGCAGTTCGGCAGCAGAGGGCAGCTCGACGCCGACAAGTGGCTACCGTTCCTCGACCTCGCCATTTGGCAATACCTTGGCGTCGGTCTGCTCGGCACTCTGCAAGCAGCGGCGATTGTTGCCGTTCTCGGTGCTGCCTTCGGAACACTTCTTGCCCTCGGGCGAGTCAGCAAGGTTCGCTGGCTGAGCTGGCTCTGTGCCGGATACATCGAGGTCGCCCGCACCGTGCCGGTGCTGCTGCTGATCTACCTGATGCTCTTCGGATTGCCGCAACTGGGCATCAACTTTCCGGTGCTCTGGAAACTCGCTATTCCTCTGACGCTCGCGAATGCTGCCGTGTTTGCTGAAATCGTTCGCGCGGGCATCCTGAGCTTGCCGCGTGGTCAAGCCGAAGCCGCCTTCAGCCTGGGGCTGCGCAGCAATCAAGTCATGCGGCTCGTTGTTCTGCCTCAAGCGGTGCGCAACGTGACCCCGTCTCTCATCACTCAACTGGTGAGCCTGATGAAAGACACCTCGCTCGGCTTCATCGTGGCCTTTACCGAGTTGCTCTACCGTGGTCAGGTGCTTTCGAGCTTCAACCACTTGCTCATTCAGACCTACCTCGTCGTGACCATCATTTACTTGGTCGTCAATGGAAGCCTCTCGGGGTTGGCGTCGCGACTGCAAAAGAAACCCGGTCGTCGACGCACGACTGTTGCCAGTGCCACGATGGCGCTTCCGCTTCCCACTCCTGGTGGGTCATCATCACAGAAAGCACCCCATGTCTGATCTCACCGCTGGCACCCTCTCCGAACTCGCGATCATTCGACGTTCGGGCATGATCGAGAGCCGTCACTTTGGTTCGCTGCTCGCGTTCGCTGCCGATGGAACTGTGGCGCTTGAACTCGGGGCTCCCGATGTCGAGGTGCTGCCGCGCTCAACCGTGAAGCCTCTGCAGGCGATGGCCTGCCTCGAAGCGGGCGCTGACCTGTCTGGTCCAGAGCTCGCGATCGCCGCCGGCAGCCACACCGGCGAAGACGCTCACGTCGCCGTGGTCTCGGCGATTCTTGAGCGCGCTGGACTCGATGAGCATGCTCTTGGATGCCCGGTCGATCGCCCCGAAGATGAAGCGACCTTCGAGCGCATGATCCGGGACGGCGAAGGCCGAAATCGTCTGCGGATGAACTGCTCCGGCAAGCACGCGGCAATGCTGCTGGCGTGTGCCGTGAATGGATGGTCGACCACTGACTACCTCGACCCTTCGCATCCGCTGCAGCAGCAAGTGCAGAAGACGATGGCGGAGATGACCGGAGTGCCTGCGTCACACACGGCCATTGACGGATGCGGTGCCCCGCTCTTCGGAACCACCGTGCGTGGAGTAGCCGCATCGTTCCGCTCGCTGGTCGTGGCTGATCCCGTGAGTGCTGCTGGGCGCGTTGCCGCCGCAATGCGCGAGTACCCGTTCTACGTGGGCGGAAGCGGCCACGCCAACAGCGAGCTCATGAAGAACCTCCCGGGTGCGCTGTCCAAGGGCGGGGCCGAGGGCGTCATCGGTGTTGCGACGAAGGATGGGGCATCCGTATCGATGAAAATCATTGACGGTAGCCCGCGTGCGACGACGATTATCGCGCTCGCCGTTCTCGGATCGTTGGGTTACGACACTGCAGCGGCGGCAGCCTTTGCCGAGGTTCCTATTCTGGGCGGCGGAATTCCTGTCGGCCAGATCGAGGTTGGTGCAGACCTGCGCGACGCGATGTCGGCCGGACGCGCCTGACGATGACAATTCTTGAAGTCTGTCTTGATGATCTGGCAGGCGCGCTGACCGCTGAACGATCGGGAGCGCACCGTATCGAGCTCTGTGCAGCACTGGATGAGGGCGGAATCACGCCGAGCGTGGGCACAGTCACGACGGTTCTCGCCTCCCTCACCTCCATGACAGTCATGGTGCTCATTCGCCAGCGCGGGGGCGACTTTGTCTACTCGCCGGCGGAGGTTGACGCCATGGTCGCCGACATCACGGCAATCCGCAGTCTGCCGCGTGCTGATGGAGTGATCGTCGGATTCGTCATCGGCGCCTTGACTGCCGACGGCACGATCGATGAAGCGGCAACGACCGCTCTGCTCGCTGCCTGCGAAGAGCATCCGGTTACTTTCCACAAAGCCTTTGATTTGACGGTCGATCAGCCGAAAGCGCTAGAAACGTTGATTGATCTTGGCGTTGCGCGGGTGCTGACATCGGGCGGCGCCGCCACCGTGCTTGACGGGCAAGCCGAGCTTGCGGCGCTGGTGACTCAAGCCGGCGAGCGAATGACAATCCTGGCCGGGGGCGGCGTTCGCTCCCACAATGCCCGCGAAATCCTCGCGACAACGGGCGTCACCGAACTCCACTTTCGGGCACCCGCGACCGTGCCGAGCCATGGCTTTCAGGGTGGAGCATCCGCTCTTTATGACAGCGGCACCCGCACGGTGACTTCTGCTGCTCTCGTAAGGGAGATGCGTGCTGTCGTGGATGCCTCATGACTGTCGTAAACACGCTGGCGGATGTCGTCGTTGCGGTCGATCTCGGTGGTACCGCCATCAAGGGCTCCCTCGTCTCGGAGACCGGCGAAACAGTGGCCACCTCGACGCGCAGCACCCCAGCAACCGACATCATCGACACGCTCATGGAGCTGATCGCGGAGCTGATCGCTGCCGCGACGGCCCACGGGAGAACCGTGATCGCTGCCGCTGTCGTTACTCCCGGGATGGTCGACGAGAGCTCTGGCGTGGTGGTGTATGCCTCCAACTTGAACTGGAAGAACGTTCCGCTGCTCGCAGAGTTGCAAAGCCGACTCTCCATCCCTGTCACCGTGGGGCACGATGTGCGTGCCGCTGGACTCGCGGAGAGTCGACTTGGTGCGGCTCAGGACGTTGACGATTTCACGCTCATTCCGATCGGAACGGGGATGGCAGCGGCGATCGTGTCGGCATCCGGAGCGGTGCGCGGTGCCCTGGGGGCTGCCGGAGAAATCGGTCACATTCCGATCGTTCAGGGTGGAGAACTGTGCACGTGCGGGCAACGAGGTTGCCTAGAGGTCTACGTTTCTGGTGCCGGGGTGGCTCGGCGCTATGCGGCTCGTGCGGGAGGAAATCTCTCGTCGAGGGAGATCGTGGCGCGGCTCGGTTCGGATGCCGACGCGGATTCTGTGTGGGATGAAGCTGCGCGCGCGCTCGCCCAAGGACTAGCAACAGTCACTCTGCTTCTTGACCCGGCGGTCATCGTTCTCGGGGGTGGCTTCTCTCAAGCGGGTGCGGCGCTTCTGCACCCCGTCACGCGGTATCTTGACGAACTTCTGGTCTGGCGCGATGCCCCCGATGTGGTGCTCTCTCGCCTCGGTGGTGACGCGGGACGGGTGGGGGCAGCACTGCTCGCCTTTGCGTGCGTCGATCGCCTTGAGGTCGCCGATACCTGGGTTCTCGATGCCGAGCGAGTGCCGCTCTAGTACGGTCGGCACAATGACAGATCTCGGGATAGCGATTGTCGGCCGTGGCGTGATGGGCACCGCCCATGCGCAGGCGCTCGCAGCGCTGGGTCGAGCCGAGCAGATTCGCTACGTTGTGGCGCGCACGCTCGGGGCAACTCTTGAGGCGGCTCCGCGCGCGACAGTAGTGGATGACCTTGAGATCGTGCTTTCTGATCCCGACGTTCACGTCGTCTCAATTTGCACTCCCTCGGGCAGTCATCGCGAGCTGGCAGTGCGCGCTTTGGCCGCGGGCAAACATGTGTTGCTCGAGAAACCAATTGCATTGACGCTCGAAGACAGTCGCGCGATCTGCGATGCCGCGGAGAGCAGCGGAACGATCTTCATGGTGGCGCATGTGGTGCGATTCTTTGAGGGCTATCGCCTTCTCGCTCGCGACATCGCAGCCGGGAAGATCGGCGCACCACTCTCGGCGCAGGCAGTTCGTGCCGGCAGCAGACCGGAGTGGTCGGACTGGCTTCGCAACTATTCGCAGGCGGGCGGCATTCTGGTCGACTTCGGCATCCATGACATCGACCAGCTGAATCTTCTACTGGGTGACCCGGTCGAGGTCACGGCGACAGGACCGGTGCCGTTTGGGCCCATCGAGACGACGATTAGATACCGCAGCGGTGCGGTTGGTGTCGTGCGGAGTTTTGCCGATCTGCCCACTGATGAGCCGTTCCACAGCTCTATTGAGGTGCGCGGAACTGCGGGAGTTGCCCGGTATGACTTTGCCGCCGGGAGTGCGGAGGCTTTGGAGAACGCCGAAGCTGCCGAGGATCCATATGCCCGGCAGTGGCAGTACTTCCTTGACTGCGTCGCACAGGGGGTTGCTCCCGAGTGGTGTCCTCCAGCGGCGGCGGTTGCTGCTCTTGAGGTGGCTTTGGCGGCAACGAAATCGCTCGAGTTGGGCATCCCGGTACGCGTAAAGCCGGCAGCGTCGGTCTGACGCTGCCGGCTTCGCGGCGGGTGAGGCTTAGGCGCCGAAGGCCTCCGCGAGGGTTCCGCGGTGTGCGGTGAGCAGCTCTTCGAGGGTCAGGGTGAACTGGTCCTGGATTTCGAGGGCGGGAGCGGCAGCATCCGTGACTCCGATGCGCACGGCGGGGTAGCCGCGGCCTTCGCAGAGCCCGCGGAACTTCACGTCATCTTCGCGAGGGATCGACACGATCATGCGGCCGGTCGATTCGCTGAAGAGGGCGGTGGCGGCGTCGATTCCGTCACGCTCGAGCAGGTCGCCCAACCAGACGCGGGCGCCAACACCGAAGCGCATGACGGACTCGGCAAGAGTTTGAGCGAGCCCACCATCGGCGAGGTCGTGCGCGCTGGCGATGATGTTGAGCTCGTTGCCGGCCTTGATGAGATCGGCAAGCTGGCGCTCGGCGGCAAGGTCAACCTTGGGCGGTAGGCCACCGAGGTGGTTGTGAATGGTGCCGGCCCAGGCCGAGCCGTCGAGCTCAAGCGAGGTGGTGCCGAGCAGGTAGATGTTGTTGCCTTCGTCTTGCCAACCGCTCGGGATGCGCTCAGCAACGTCACGGATCAGGCCGAGCACCGCGACCACGGGGGTCGGGTGAATGGGCACATCGCCGGTCTGGTTGTAGAAGGAGACGTTTCCGCCGGTGACGGGGATTTCCATCTCGAGGCACGCGTCGGCGAGACCTTCGACGGCGCGGCTGAACTGCCACATGACTTCGGGGTTCTCGGGGCTGCCGAAGTTGAGGCAGTCACTGACAGCGACGGGGTTCGCGCCGGTGGCGGCAACGTTGCGGAACGCTTCAGCAAGAGCAAGTTGGGCTCCGGCGTAGGGGTCGAGTTGGCAGAAACGGCCATTGGCGTCGGTCGCGACAGAGAAGCCGAGGCCACTTTCTTCGTCGATGCGGACCATGCCGGCGTCATCCGGGAAGCTCAGTGCGGTGTTGCCGAGCACGTAGCGGTCGTACTGGTCGGTGATCCAGCTCTTGTCGGCCAAGTTGGGGCTTGCGAGCAACTGCACCATTTGGTCGCGCAGTTCGATGCTGTCTTTGGGGCGGGCGAGTCCGGAGGCGGTGTCGGCTTGAAGCTTGTCGATCCACTTGGGGTAGGCGACGGGGCGGTCGTAGACGGGCCCATCGATGGCGACGGTGCGGGGCTCGACATTGACGATTTCTTCGCCGTGCCAGTTGATGACGAGACGGCCGGTATCGGTGACTTCACCGAGCACACTGGTTTCAACGTCCCACTTCTCGACGACCTTGAGGAAGCCTTCGAGCTTCTCAGGCTTGACGATCGCCATCATGCGCTCTTGGCTTTCGGACATCAGAATTTCTTCTGCTGTGAGGGTGGGGTCGCGCAGCAGTACCTTCTCGAGTTCGATGAACATGCCACCGTCACCGTTAGAGGCGAGCTCGCTCGTTGCACAGCTGATGCCGGCAGCGCCGAGGTCTTGGATGCCCTCAACGAGGTCTCCCTGGAACAGTTCGAGGCAGCACTCGATGAGTACTTTTTCGGCGAAGGGGTCGCCGACCTGAACGGCGGGGCGCTTGGTGGGGCCACCTTCTGAGAAGGAATCGGAGGCGAGAATGGATGCTCCGCCGATGCCATCGCCACCGGTGCGGGCACCGAACAGCACAACTTTGTTGCCCACGCCGCGAGCGTTAGCGAGGTGCAGGTCTTCGTGGCGCAGCACTCCAACGGCTAGTGCGTTGACGAGTGGGTTGGCCTGGTAGACGGAGTCGAAGTAGGTTTCGCCGCCGATGTTGGGAAGGCCGAGGCAGTTGCCGTAGAAGCTGATGCCCGAGACGACACCCTTGGCTACGCGAGCAGTGTCTGGGTTGTCGATGGCGCCGAAGCGGAGCGCATCCATGACAGCAACGGGGCGGGCGCCCATGGAGATGATGTCGCGGACGATTCCACCAACACCGGTTGCGGCACCCTGGAAGGGTTCGATGTAGCTGGGGTGGTTGTGGCTTTCGATCTTGAAGGTCACAGCCCAGCCTTCACCGACGTCGATGACGCCAGCGTTTTCGCCCATGCCGACCATGAGGTTCTTCGACATGTTCTCGCTGACCTTTTTGCCGAACTGGCGAAGGTAGTTCTTGGAGGACTTGTAGGAGCAGTGCTCGCTCCACATGACGGAGTACATGGCGAGCTCACCGCTGGTGGGGCGGCGGCCGAGAATTTCGCGAATCTTCGCGTACTCATCGTCTTTCAACCCCAGGGCGCCGTAGGGCTGCTCTTTCTCGGGCGTAGCCATCGCGTTCGATACCGTGTCGGCAACATGCTGGCGGGAATTGGTTGAGACGTCAGTCACGAGGGGCTTCTCCCAGAAGATTATGGATGCCGGGGTGCTCACGCCGGCCGCCTCCAGTCTACCTAGGTGCGCGGGCGCACTTCAGCGGGTCACAACAGCATCAGGATGAACCCCGCAACGATGCTCAAGAGGCCGATTGCGGTGAGGATCGAGCCGAGGAGGACGGCGCCGTTCATGCGGCGGGGCCGCGCAAGACTCCACCGAGAGGGATGGCACTCGTCGTAGTACAGATCGACTTGGGCGCCGACATCCATGATCGGAGCCTCGGATGGTTCGTGAAGGATGGAGTGCTGACTGCCATCGCCATCGGACCAGCGAAAGCCTTGAAAGCCACCGGCTTCGAAAACCTCGGCACTTGTCTTGACCCATTTGCACGCCCGCATGGCCATGATCCAGCCAAAAATCAGCAGCGGGATGCCGGGGACGAGTCCGACCCACGACATCGTTTCGAGCACCGCTCCCCACGCGCCCTCAGGTCCGCTCATTGTGCAATATTATCTGCTGCCGGGGTTCTGCAGGGTGCCGCTGGTGGCTACGAGGATGACGTTGAAGGGGACCACGCAACTACTCCAACGAGAGGTTGCGGTGGATGTGCTTGGCTGCATTTCTGGCAACCCTCCGCTCATGCGAGTATGAGTCACATGACGGCTGTGGAGACGGATGGCATTATCGCGGCGGTGTCGGAAACTTTGCGGCGCACGGTCACGCTCGTGCGCCCGCTGGCTGGCGGACAGCACGCGACGACGCTTGTGGTCGCGGACTCGACCACCGAGTACGTCGTCAGAGTGTTTCCGCCATTGGACGATGCGGTCGTGCATGAGCCACAGATCCTCGATTGGGTCGCCGCTCTGGGCGATCGTGTGCCTCGGCTCATCGCCACAGGCGAGTTCGGCGACTGCCCGTTCATTGTCACTTCGCTGGTCGCTGGCGGCCCGCCCTCATCCGACTTGCCGCTGCAGAGTATTGCGGGGCAAATGGCGGCGGTATTGGCGCAGATCCATCAACTCGACAGTGTCGGCCTCCGAACCCTGTCTTGGGAAACGCCGCGCGGTGACAGCACGATAGAGGTGCTTGGGAGCAAAGCGTGGAAGCAGCTTGACCTGGCCGACCACGTTCTCACCCATTACGACTTCTGGTGCGGAAATGCCATGTGGAAGGGCGACACGCTCACCGGTGTCGTCGATTGGTCGGGCGCTCGCAGTGCTCCACGCGGCTTGGATGTGTCATGGTGCCGCCTCGACCTCGTGCTCCTCGGCTCCGTCGACGCAGCAGATCATTTTCTCGCCGAGTACGAGCGTGAATCGGGGCATTCCCTTCCCGACATCCATGCGTGGGATCTGGTGGCTGCCGCCCGGTCGGCCTCTCGCGTTGAATCCTGGGCCCCCAACTATCGCGGTATCGGATACAGCGACCTCACTGAGAGCACTCTCCGCGCGCGTATGGACGACTGGACCTCACTGCTCTGCGTCAGCTGACTGTGCGTTCTCGGCATCCGTTCGACGTCGACCTGAATGCAGCTATGAGCGTGGGCCTCTGTTGTTACGGCCGACAGCAGGCGCCTATGCGGATGCCCGTAAGGGGGTTCGATTGCGAAACATTCTTTGTCGCGGAACCTCACTGCCCACTTGTCGGAGGGGCATGGTAGTTTGTATGTAATCGTTCAGCCCGCCCGGTATTCTGGTGTGGGCTGGATTTCTTTAACATGGCAGAATCAGGCTGTGGCCGCCACTTCTAAGAAGTATCAGACGATCGATCAGCAGGTCGATCTACTGAGAACTCGTGGCCTCGAAATTGATGGAGAACCGGAACGTTGGCTCCGCTCTGTGAACTACTACCGGCTCAGCGGCTACTGGTATATCTATCGGCAAATAGCCGTATCGAAAGATGGCAAAGTCAGCCGCTCGGATCAGTTTGAAGCCGGAACAACGTTTTCGTCAATCACAGACCTATACGAATTTGATCGCAAGCTTCGCACTCTTCTGCACGATGGTGTCGAACGTGTAGAAGTGGCGCTCCGCAGCCAAGTCAGTTACGTGCTCGGCGCTCACGGGCCACTCTCCTATGAAATCCCATCCACTTTTCGAGACACCTTCGATCATCAAGGCTGGCTTTCGGATGTGGATAGACGCGTGACCCGGGCCTCCAGACGGTCCCCCTCCATTCAGCATCACCAAAACCAGCGCAGCGGTGTAATCCCCATCTGGGTTCTGGTCGACATTCTCGATTTCTCCGATGTCTCTAAACTTTTTGAGGGCATGAAGGTTAGCGATCAATACGCGGTAGCCGACGGGCTAGGTTTACACATCGACTTAGACAAAGTCACCGGGAATCAGCGGAACAAATCTCTCAAGAACCATCCGCTGGCTCGCTGGCTCGAACAACTGTCAGTCGTCCGTAATATTGCAGCACACCATGGGAGACTCTGGAACCGAACGGTCGTCCCAGCCCCAACCGCCGCTATGAAAACAATTGAGGGCCTCGAGGGCCTGCCAAAGGGACAGAGCGAGAGCATCTTCGGCGCTCTCGCGGTCATCGCGAAGATTCTCCAGACGACATCACCGGGCTCGACTTGGGTCCACAAGGTGGGCGCGCTAGCGGGCCAGTCGCTCGACGAGATGCCTAGGCGTTCAACTCGGGAGATGGGCTTCCCCGACGACTGGCGCACAACGAAACCTTGGGTTGGCAGGTAGGGGAGGGACCACTAGTTCCAGTGCGCACCTTTAGCTATCCATTCCCGCACCCATCGTTCACCACCTGACGTCCGCTACGCACAGACCTTCTGCGCTCTCGCGATAGAAGACAAAAATCGGGCTCACGTCGCTGGTCCCGCTCCATCCTTCGAGGTTGATGCTCCAGGAGGCATCGAGCGACGGCCGGTCGAAAGAGGCGTCGGCATAGAACTGTTCGGGCTCTCCGGCGCGCAATCCGTTCCAGGCTTGCGCGTCACCAAAGCCCGCTGCAAAGTCTTCGCACGCGAGCGCGTCTTGATCACCTGAGGATGCAGCGCGGAGGAGCTGGTTCGTCGTGTCGATGACGCGAGCGCCGTCGGCGCCCCAGATGGCGATGTCGATCCAACGCCCCGCAAGGATCGCCAAGGCCACGACCGCAATGATCACGCCAGCGATCGGCAGTAGTCTTCGCGTCTTCATGGGGTAACCATAAGCGTCAGGCATCGAGAGACGACTCGGTGTTGAGCCCAGACAAGCTGACCGCGAAGCCCCCGATCATGAGGATTCCGGCGATGCCGCCAATCGCAAATGGGAGTAGGAACGTCGGTGGTGAAGCCGTGAGCGGCCCCGCTTCGTCGATCCACGTGCCGTACTCAATGCCGTGGAAGAACAGCAGCACCAGAATGGCGGCGCCCAGTAGTCCGCTCGTCACTGCCCAGATTCGGTTTCGCATGTTTGTGTTCTCCACGAGTGGATGAAAGTAGGTGAGGGTCGAAGGGTGCCTGCGCCGCTGGCGCAGTTAGCCCTGCCCGGGCCCGCCCCAGCGACCGCCGTCGGGAGGCTCTGGGCAGACGGTGTCCTCGGTGAAGACGCCGATCTCCGCGCGCACGGCGACTCCGTCCGCGGTGCGGTTCACTGTGAAGGCGATGCCTTCGAGGGAATCTTGCTCAGGAACGTTGCCGAGGGTCGCGCTGTCTATTTCTGGCCCGCCGGAAAGCGGTAGCGCCCCGGGGTCAATTAGCCCCGCGGTCGGGTGCTCCTTGAGCCAGTTCGCAGTGTCGATTACGTCCGCACCCGCGATGCTCCAATATCCCGTCCGCGTCTCCATAGGCGAGCACGGCCACGCATAGTACGAGTATGCGAACGGTGGTGTGGTTGCCGGGATACTCTCGGAGAGCACGGCATCGGGCGGCAGTATCGCGCCGTCGAGCCACGAGTCGGCCTTTGCGACAGCAGCAGAATCCACCTTCGTGGCGGCGGGAGAAGGGGAAGTGGATAGCGATGGTTCCGGAGCGGCAGCGCCGTCATCCGCTACCGCTGCGCATCCCGCCAGAAGTGCGGCGCTAACCGACAAGACGAAGACACTGCGTAGACGTGGCATTTGCTCACCTTACGTCGTGACGGTGATTCTGCCTAGATGGTCGCCGGGATTAGACCGCGGCGAGATCGAGCGCACGTTTGCGACCCGGCAGCGGGAACCAGCGCCCATCGTGTTGGCCGACGCGGATCGGATGCGCGAAGGGGGTCGTCACGTTTTCGGTGGTCAGCACCTGTTCGGCTGGCCCGGCCTGCGAGATCCGCCCGTCTGCAATTAGTGCGGCAGGGGATGTCGTGGAGGGCAGTTCTTCGAGGTGATGCGTCACGAGAATCGAGGCCAGTCGCGGAAAGCTGTGGGTGAGCGCATCGATGGTTTCGAGGAGTTGCTCGCGCGCCGCGACATCCAGCCCGGTGCTGGGCTCGTCGAGAAGCAGCAGGTCGGGTTCGGCGATCAGTGCGCGCGCGATGAGTGCTCTGCCGCGTTCTCCTTGCGACAGCGTCGGCCACCGGTGGGCGTCCTTGCCTGCCAGCCCCATCTGTTCGATGAGTTCTGCCGCGCGTTGGGTCTGCTGCGCGGTGGGTTCCCAGCGCGGGGGAGTCTCGAGGGATCCGGTGAGGCCAGTGAGTACGACACCCCGAATCGTGAGGGGTGCGTGAAGCGGATGACGCGGGTTGACGTGCCCGATCGAGTTACCCATCGCTCGCAGTTCGACCCGGTCGAGGTGCTCAATTACATACACCCTACAAATTTGTAGGGTGTATATTGGCGCTGTGGCCGAAAATAGAAATCGCGTGGAGTCAACTACTCACAGCGAGAATGGGCAGATTGTTTTTAAGCACGCGGGAGATAACGGGTCATTCTGGGTGCATGAGGACTCCGAACCTGCGATCAGGATGTCAGACGGCCGAATTATGCCATTCTCGAAGTTCAAATCCATGCCGGGCATCTTCGATGCGATCATCATCGAAGACGTACCCAAGGAGAAGCGGCCGACTCGCCCCAAGAAATACGCGTCGAAGACTGGGGCATCTGCGCCGAAACGAGTTGGAAAGCTTCTTCAAGCACAGCAGCGAGTTGAGTTTCTTATAGATAGCCTCGGGAGTCAACGAGAGCTCGCGGAATTGCTGAATGTTTCAAGGGGTCAGCCTAGCAAGTGGCTCAAGGGTGCGGAGAGCCCTAGCGCGGACACGGGAGCGTTTCTCGTCGATCTCGACCATGTAATCGCGCGCGCGTCCCTGGTCTGGGGCGGCGAAGTGTCTAAGCGATGGCTCGTCGGTTCCGAGCCGTTCTTGGGGGGTGCGCGACCCATTGATGTGCTGCGTCAATATGGAAGCCGGGACGTGATCGACGCTTTGGATGCAGTGACTGCGGGTAGTTATTCCTGATGCTGGTATACCGCGTTTTCGGCTACGACCCGGCGGCAGCCATTGGGGGTTCAGGCCACCCAACCTATATCTTTCCTAGACAGACGACAGGTCGTTGGGACAATTACGACCAGTACAAAATTGTCTATGTTGCGGCATCCCCTGAGGGCGCGATCGCAGAAATGTTCGCACGCATTCCCGAATGGTCCGACAGTATGTTTGACGTAGGCTACCTGCCTGGCGGGAGGTTCGCACTCGCGACTTTTTCAGTGCCGGATGGAATCTCCCTTCGAGACCTCGATGACGCGAATACTTTGGTTGAAATGTCGCTTAGGCCCACACAGGTAGTAATTCAGAATCCGTCTTACACCCAAGGGCTTGCGCTGTCGATATTTCGTGAGCGCAGGAATGATGGAAGCAAGCGATGGGCTGGAATTCGCTGGTGGTCCGCTTGGAAAGCTCAGTGGCCTGTAATGGCGATCTGGATTGAACCTGGAGAGCCCTTTCCGCTCAGATTGCAGTCTGTCGAACCGCTTGACGTGGCTCATATCGCAGTGGTGGACGCCGCAAGCTCCCTCGTTCGACAGTTCGTTTCTTGACGAAGGTCGTTCAGCCAGCATCTAGCCTGCAACGCGCCTGCTGGAGGCCGAGAAGCGCGCAAAGCGGATAGCGTCACGCGCAAGTTGTCTTGATCTATTCAAAACAACTGATACGGTCGTAACCATGGAAACAGTGACGGATGCGGCGCTCGCCGACACTCTGCGAGAGGCCGGTCTGAAAGTGACCGAGTCCCGCGTCGCTGTGCTGAGCGCGCTCACCGACATCCCGCACTCGGATGCCGACACGATCTTCGGGGCTGTGCTGCCGAGTTTGCCCGGCACCTCGATCCAAGCCGTCTACGGAGTGCTGGCTGCACTCACGACGGCGGGCTTGCTGCGCAAGATCGAACCGGCAGGGTCATCCGCCCTCTATGAACGCCGCATTGGCGACAATCACCACCACATCGTGTGCACCGAATGCAGTGCCGTGCGTGACGTTGACTGCGTCGTCGGTCACGCGCCGTGCCTCGCCCCCTCCGATGCCGGTGGCTTCACTGTGCACACCGCCGAAGTGAACTTTTGGGGCGTCTGCCCCGATTGCCAGAACGTATCGATCATCCACCCCCACACAAAGGAGACATCGTGACCAAACCCACGACTACCCAGGCCGGCGCACCCATTGCGAGCGACGAACATTCGCTCACCACGGGTCCTGATGGCGTAACAGCACTCCACGACCGTTTTCTGGTCGAGAAGCTTGCGTCGTTCAACCGTGAGCGTGTGCCGGAGCGCAACCCTCACGCCAAGGGCGGTGGAGCATTTGGTGAATTCGTCGTCACCGAAGACGTCTCGCAATTCACGAAGGCCGCCGTCTTCCAAAAGGGCGCCAAGAGCGAAACCATTCTGCGTTTCTCCTCCGTCGCCGGTGAGCAGGGTTCGCCCGACACCTGGCGCGACGTTCGTGGCTTCGCACTGCGTTTCTACAGCACCGAAGGTAACTACGACATCGTCGGAAACAACACTCCCGTGTTCTTCCTCCGCGACGCCATGAAGTTCCCCGACTTCATCCACTCGCAGAAGCGCATGGGCGATTCCGGCCTGCGCAACGGCGACATGCAGTGGGACTTCTGGACCCTCTCGCCCGAAAGCGCCCACCAGGTCACGTACCTCATGGGTGACCGCGGACTCTCGAAGTCATGGCGTCACCTCAACGGCTACGGCTCGCACACCTACCAGTGGATCAACGCCGCCGGTGAGCGCTTCTGGGTGCAGTACCACTTCCACTCCCGCCAGGGCGTAGAGCTGATGGAAGCTGCGGATGCCGAGCGCATCGCCGGAGAAGACGCCGACTACTACCGTCGCGACCTCTTCGACTCCATCGCTAACGGCGACTACCCCACCTGGGATGTCTCCGTTCAGATCATGCCGTACGAAGAAGCAAAGACCTACCGCTTCAACCCCTTCGACATGACCAAGGTCTGGTCGCACAAGGACTATCCGCTGATTCCGGTCGGCCACTTCACGCTCAACCGCAATCCGGAGAGCTTCTTCGCGCAGATTGAACAGTCAGCGTTCTCGCCGTCGAACATGGTTCCCGGCACCGACATCAGCCCCGACAAGATGCTGATGGCGCGTGTGTTCTCCTACCCGGATGCCCAGCGCAACCGCATCGGAGCCAACTACAACCAGCTCCCCGTCAACCAGCCTCACGCCTCTGAAGCGCGCAACTACCAGCACGAAGGCGCCATGAACTACAAGATTGGCGACGCCGCTGACCGCGTCTACACGCCGAACTCGTTCGGTGGACCAGCAGCTCAGCCCGAGCTCGCTGGCGAAGGCGGCTGGGCAAGCGACGGCGAACTCATGCGCAGCGCCCAGACACTGCACTCTGAAGACGACGACTTCGGCCAGGCCGGAACGCTCTACCGCGATGTGTTCTCCGCAGAATCCAAGAAGCGCTTCATCGAAACCCTCACCGGCCAGGGCCGCGGCATCACCGTGCCCGAGATCCTCGAGCGCTTCTACTGGTACTGGGGCAGCGTGGATGCCGAACTCGGCGCCACCCTGCGCAAGACCGTTCCGGGCAATGGCGACACCGCCAACGAAGAAGCCGACCCCGTCGGAGTCGGCCCCGCCGAGTAACACTGCAGTGACTCGTCTGCGCTAACGCGGAGTCGAACAACGGATGCCCGGTCCCGAGTGTGGGGGCCGGGCATCCGTTCGTTAAAACAGCGCCGGCAACCGCTGGGATGCGCGAGAGCTGACGTGCGAGAGCGCTAGCCCGCGAGCGCCAGAGCCCCATCGATGATCGCAACCGCCCCGCCGACGTAGGCGATGATGACGACCGCGATGCGCGCCGCCCGGTGGCTGACGTGAGAGTTGAGCACCTCACCCAGCACCAACCCGACAATGAGCGCAGCCACAATCACGAGCCAACTCAGGGCATCCAGTTGGGGAAGAGCGCCGTCAGAGAACAGACTCTTAGTAACGAGCGATGCCGTTCCGACAACCACAAAATAGGGCTGCAGGGTTGCCGCGAATTTCACTTGAGGCCACCGCATCATCACCGCATAAATACTGATCGCGGGGCCGCCAACGCCGGCAGCAGTATTCATAAATCCGGATGCTGCGCCAGCCACGATCGCCGCCGGGCGGGCCGCCGCCACGAATGTTGTGCGCCGGATCATCAGAGTCGCCGTGAGCGCGACAATCACCAGCACGCCAATGCTTAACTGTGTGATCGGGCCCGGCAGCCGAGTGACAAGAAGCGAGCCAGGCACAATGGCGATTACTGCCGGGATGACCAGCCACGCGAAAGTGCGCCACTCAATGTTGCGCCACACGCGCGGCACAATGAGCGCCGCCGACACCACACCGCACAGATTCACGACAAGAACGCCGTCGAAGGGGCCAAGCAGGATGACGACGAGCGGTGAAGCGACGAGCGCGAAGCCCATTCCGGTGATGCGTTGCGACAGTGCCCCCACGAGAACGGAGAGCGCGACGAGAGCAAGCACTGATCAAGACTAGAGTGCTTGTCTAACCGCCGCAGACAACAGTGGCCGAACGGCGCGAACTAGAGCGTTTTGGAATAGCAGACGCTGAGGGGTTCGCCCACGTAGTCACCAAAGTTCTCGATGCGCCCGTAGCCTTCGCGCTCATAGAAGCGCATCGCGTCAGGCTGGGCTGTGCCCGTCTCCAACAGGAGCTGCGTCGCCGACTGGGCGCGGGCCCACTCTTCGAGCCCCTTGAGCACGGCAATTGAAATGCCGGTGCCTCGCTGGGCTGGCGTGACATACATGCGCTTGATCTCGAAACGGTCATTATCGAGTTCGCGAAGCCCACCACACCCGGCAGGAACGCCATCGACGTAGGCAATAAGGAACACCACTACCGAGTCAGCGGTGGGCTTTACGCCGGGTTCGCTGTCTTCGGTTCCGTAGCGCGCAGTGAGTTCAGCCCGCTGCGCGGAACGAAGCATTACGGAGTCAGCGTGCTCAAACGGAACGCTACGGAGTTCAAGTTCGTAAGTGTCTTCCACGTCAGAATCCTAGTGTGCGCGGCTGACTATGCCTCCCAGATTTTGCGAGAGCACAGCTAGAGGGTGCAGACTTCGAATCATGGAGAATGCGAACGGCATCGTGCCGAGCGTTGGCGGCGGGCCGATCAGTGACCACGCCGTGCCGGTCGCGATGAAAGCCTCAGTTCACGCATTCGACGAGGCGGTTCAGGCTGTTCGTGCAGGTGAGTTCGATGTGGATGCCGCCTCCGACCAACTCATTAGCCTTCTGACCGAAAAAGAACTGCTCGGTTTGCTCGACGGAGACTCCCCGCGTCGCCTCTTACCCTTCATTCCTGCCCTCCTCGGGCGACGACCGTTCGTGGCCGGTGCGGTGTCGCGGCTCGGCATCCCGGGCATCCGGTTCAGCGACGGTGCTCGTGGTGTTGTGATCGGTGCCGCTACCGCGTTCCCGGTGACGATGGCGCGAGCAGCAACGTGGGATCCGGCCCTCGAAGAGCGGGTCGGGGCGGCGATCGGCGCCGAGACGCGCGCGAGGGGCGCCAACTACTCTGCCTCGGTGTGCGTGAACTTGCTGCGGCATCCGGCCTGGGGCCGCGCGCAGGAGTGCTACGGCGAAGATCCGGTGCTGGTCGGGCAGATGGGCTCGGCCCTCACTCGCGGTGTTCGGGTGCACACGATGGCGTGTGTGAAACACTTCGCGCTCAACTCGATGGAGAACGAGCGTTTCGAGGTCGACGTCGCCGTCGATGACCACGCGCTGCATGAGGTGTATTTGCCCCACTTCAAAGCGGTGGTGGATGCCGGAGCCGACTCCGTGATGAGTGCCTATAACAAGGTGCGTGGCGAATACATGGACGTCAATCGCGCCCTACTGACAGATGTGCTGCGAGACGAATGGGGTTTTACCGGATTCGTAACAAGCGACTGGGTATTCGGCACTCATGATGCGGTCGGGAGTCTGCAGGCCGGAATGGACATCGAGATGCCGCTACGGATGCTGCGAGCGCGCGCGCTGCCTGCCGCACTTCGTCGTGGGGAGCTTGACCGCGCGACAGTAGTGCAGGCGGCGCACCGCATCCTGCGGACCAGCGTTCTTCATGCGGCAACGCGGGAGAAGCAGGAGCCGAAGGTGACCGTCATCGCCTCCGCCGAGCATCGGGCCCTTGCGCTCCAAGCCGCCGCAGAATCGATCGTGCTGCTCAAGAACGATGCCGTCGGCGAGGCACCGCTGCTTCCGCTGGCTCCCGGCACACGGCGGCTCGCCGTCATCGGCCGCCTCGCTGACGAAGCGAACCTGGGCGATCACGGCTCCTCGCGGGTTCGTCCGCCGTCCACCGTCTCCCCGCTGCAAGGATTGCGCGAAGCGTTCCCGGATGCGCAGATTACGACCGACAACGGCACGAACGAGAGCGCTGCAGCCGAGCTCGCGGCGCAGGCAGAAACCGCTGTCGTTGTCGTGGGCCTCGACCAGCACGACGAGGGTGAGTCTGTCGTCACCGGCGGAGTCGACGTCGGGGTGCTGGGCCGCGCGTTCAACTCTGGCTTATCGCGGCGCCTCTTCATCGGGCTCGCTCACCTCGCGGCGCGGTTTGTGCGGGGCGGCGATAGGAGCTCGCTTGAGCTTCGACCATCCGACGCCAGTCTCATCCGGGCCGTTACCGAGGCCAACCCCCGCACCGTTGTGGTGCTGGTCGGCGGAAGCGCGATCTTGACCGAGGAGTGGCGGGATCGCGTTCCCGCCCTTGTTCTTGCGTGGTACGGCGGGATGGAGGGCGGGCACGCGCTCGCGAGCATGCTCACAGGAGACATCGAACCTGGAGGGCGCCTGCCCTTTGTCATACCGCGAGACGTGGCACATTTGCCGCCGTTCGATAGCGCAGCGAAGGCGGTCGTCTACGACGATAAATGGGGCCAGCGACACCTGGATGGTCAGGGCATTGCTCCCGCGTTCCCCCTCGGTTTCGGCTTGGGCTACACGACCATGACGCACGAACTTCTCGACCACACCTTCACCGAATCGGGTGGAACCGCTCGCGTTCTCGTGACCAATACGGGCGACCGCGACGGATCCACCGTCGTGCAGCTCTACGCCGCCGATCTGTCGGCCGGGCATCCGGTGGCCCAGCTCGTGGGGTTTCAGAAAGTGACGGTGCCGCGCGGGGAGAGCACGACCGTGCAGATCGGACTCGACGCGGGACCGACGTTGCAGCGTGACCCGAGCACCCGGCAGTGGCACCCCCGAGCGGGTGACTGGGCGCTGATCGTCGCTCAACACAGCCCTTCACACTGGACCGGAGCAGTGCCGTTGCGAACCGCTGACGGCTAACTGTCGGCGTCGATCGCCGACGCCTAACGCCTAACGCCTAACGCCTAACGCCAAACGGATTGCGGCTGCGACTACCCTGCGACTCTGTCTACTCGCGGGGCAGGGCGTCGATTCGCACGCGCAGCGCATCGTCGTTGCGCAGCACTGCCCGAATCAGTCGGCGCCCCTCCCAGCGGATCGAGGCGAGCGTTTGGTCGGGCCTCAACACGAGCTCTCCTTCAGAAGACGCGTACCGTTTCTGCAGGTCTTCCAACTCCTCTGCTCTCAGCAGCGCCACCGTGCTGTTATCGGTGGGATCAGTGAGCCGAACGAGGGCGGATTCTCCCCGGAGGTCGCTCGCTACCAATTGTCGTTCGCTGGCGGAGAGAATGGATTTTTGAGCAGCACGAGTCACGACGATCGGACGGCTCGGGCCGTCAAGCAAGCCAGCGAGAACGTCTGCCGCGGCATCCGGTCGGCCCGTGCTTTTCGCCGCCGATTTCATCCGTTGCAGGCGCCCAGGCTCGGTCAAGATTTGGTCGATCTTCCAGCCGAGGGTGGTGACGTTGTTGCAGCGAACCGCGGCACCCTGTTCCAGCAGGTAGTCACCGTTGCGAACTTCTTGCCCCGGGATGGGGTTCACCAGCACCATGGGCAACCCTGCTGCCATGCATTCGGAGGCGGATAGCCCACCCGGTTTGCCCACGAACAGGTCGGCGCTCCTCAGCAAGGCGGGCATCTCTGTCGTAAACCCGAGCACAGTGAAACGATCATCGGTGCCGACGAGCTTCTCAATGCCCCGTCGAGTCTCCTCGTTGTGCCCACAGACCACGGTCGCTGTGAACGCCGAGCGCATGTGCAGCGTCTGCCGTACCGTCGCGATCGCGTAATCTCCGCCTGCGGCGCCGGCAGAGATCACGATGTGGGGGATGTCGTGGGCGGCGCGGTCTGGTTCGGCATCCGAATATCTACTGATCGGGATGCCGGTGGCTGCCACACGATCGGGCGGAAGTCCGAGCGCTATCAGCTCGATCTTGCCTTCCTCGCGCGCCAGATTAAACGAGTGGAACGCGCTCGTCAGCCAGAGACCTTGAGGATCATAATCGGTCGTCACAACCGCGGTTTTGGCATCAATGACTCCGCGCATGAGGAGTGTGGCCATGAGCTGGGCGGGAAGAAAGTGTGTGCTGACGATTGCGGTCGGCTGGAAGCGTTTGATCGCGCGGATCACGGGAAGCGAGTTGGCTTGGGTCCACGGGTCGATCGGTCCCCTTCGCCAAAATGGTGCATCGCTGACGTCATAGGCCCAGTCGAGCAGCCACGGCAGACCCTTCGCGAGCACGAAATAGCCTTTGCCCACCACGTCACGGTAGAGAGCGCTGCTGACCTGCAAGACGTCGAGCACTTGCACTTCAGCGATCTCGGTGCGGGTCGCGCAGGCTTGGTGCACTGCCGCAGCGGCGCTGTTATGGCCCGAGCCGACGCCGGCGGACAGGATCAGTACCCGCTCTCCTCCGGTCACGGGAAGCTGAGGGCGGCGCTTCACGGGCATGGGGGAATGATAGCCGAACCGGGTGCGGGCGGGCCGGTTGTGCGCGCGTGAATCCCGCGGTAGTTATTTACACCCAATGGTGATCGTTGGTCGCCGCGCGGGCCGCTTTCGCGAATCCCTCAAACCGTTCGCGCTCCACGACGTCATACATTTCAGCCGCAATGGATGCCTCGAGTCGGTCGATCTGCTCAGACACCGCCGCGGACTGCTCGGGGCGTTGCGCGCGGTATCCCACTTCTTGCAGCAGTTGGAACAAGCGCTCAACTACCCCGGGGTCGCTCGCGCCGTAGCGGCGCGGCTGCGTCATGGCGATATCGAGCAGGCTCACAAAGTCGTGGGTCTTGATGATCACTCGCACCAGATCGTCGTCGTCGCTGAGCCCTGTCGATTGCACGGGCATGTCGGCGATCGAGCAGAGGGTCGCCGAAATATGGCCGAGCGTGTGAACGGCAGTCGTCGGGTCGTTCACTCCCGGTGAGAGCGCCCGTGACGCGATATCGACGAGTTGCCGAATGCCAAAACCAATATCTTGGCTAGCGGTGCGTTCGTAGGCGAGGCCGATAGCGCTCGCTAGGGGGCCGTTGATTTCGGCGCGTTCGTCGTCATCCACGTGGCGGAGGGGGTCGCGTGGCCACCAGCGCGCAATGGGGGTTCCGCTGACCACATGGTGCCCGACCGGGTGCTCTTCTCGCACCACAATGTCGTGCTTGATGGCGAGCGTGAGAAGTCGCGAGCGGTCGATCGAACGAATGAACCCTGAGCGTGTTGCGAGGCTCAGCTCGAGTCGCTCGGCTGGCGGCCACTCGGGTAGGTCGACTTCGCCGGTAGCCATAGTGGATGACACGAGCTCGATGGTCTTGCTGGTTTCGACGTACACCTGACGCATGGTGGTCTCAATGCGCAGTTGCCGCGCGAGGTGTGCCAAGAAGAGCGTCAGCATGACAACGCTCGCCAAAGTCAGGAGCGAAGCTAAGGTCACTGCGAGTCGCGGCACGAGGGGGTCAATGGTGTCTGAGCCATCTTGAACGGTGCGCAGAACGGTGAGGGCGTAAGCGAAGGTGCCGACGAAGACCGCGAGGGTCCAGTGCACGGTGCGGTCTTTCAGGAAGGTGCGCAGTACGCGCGGCGATGCTTGGCTGCTCGCGAGCTGCAGTGCAACAACGGTGAGGGAGAAAGTCAACGACGTTGCCGTGATGAGGGAGCCCGAGATGGCGGAGAGCACTGAACGGGCACTCTCCGGGCCGCCCGCAAAGAGCAACCGTTCGAGAGTCACGGGCAATGATGAGTCGATTGCGCGGTCGATGAGCGGGATGACAATTCCCAAAGCCACCGCGAGTGCGATTGAAATGGTGGGGAGGGGCCACAGTTCGGCGGCGACTCCTTCGCGCACTGTGGCAGCCCAGCGACGCAAAGAGTTTCGTCGTGCACTGTGAGTTGCTTGATCGCCCACGCTGTCCCTCTCGTGTTGTCGCCGACGTTGATCACGTCAGTAAACCACGTCACGCCATCACGTCAGGCAATGCCCCAGCGCCTGCCTCTAGGGTGGAACAACGCGAATGAAAGGAAATCACTCGAGTGTTCGAATGGAAATCGTGGCTGGGCCTTGCCCTCGCTGTGGTGATTGCGCTGGTTGCTGTTGTGGTCGTGGTGGGAGTGATCTCGCTCATTGTGCGCGGAATCGCCCGATTGCGACCAGGGGTTTATGAAACGCTTGCACCCTTGCGTCGACGCTTGAGGGTGCTGCTCGCGCTTCTCGCTATCTGGGTCGCGATCTCTATTACGCTGCCCGTTCAGGATCTCCGCGACGTCACCAACGGTGTCTTCCGCGTCTTAGTGATTGCTGCAAGTGGCTGGGTGCTCATTGCGGTCATCAACCTGCTGCTCAATCGTGCTCTGCACCGCTACCCGATTGACGTTCCCGACAATCGTGCCGCTCGCCGCATCCGCACTCAGGTTCAACTCATTCGGCGCGTCTTGGCTGCCGTCATCGTCATCGTTACTGTTGGTGCGATCCTCTTGACTCTCCCCGGCGCACAGGCTCTGGGGGCTAGCGTGCTGGCTTCCGCCGGCCTCGTCAGCGTCGTCGCCGGTATCGCCGCCCAATCCGCTCTCGCTAACGTTTTTGCGGGAATGCAGCTCGCCTTCAGCGACGCCATCCGAGTGGATGATGTTGTGATCGCCGACGGCGAATGGGGTCGTATCGAAGAGATCACTCTCACCTACATCGTCGTGAGCATTTGGGATCAGCGCCGCCTCGTGCTGCCTTCCACCTACTTCACGACCACGCCATTCCAGAACTGGACCCGCAACGCCACCGAGCTGCTCGGCGAGGTCAACTTCGACCTCGACTGGCGAGTCAGCATCGACCAGATGCGCACGCAACTGAAGAAGATCGTTGCCGAATCCGACCTGTGGGATGGCCGCACCGCCAACATCCAAGTCGTCGACACCACCGGTGGTTTCGTTCGGGTTCGGGTTCTTATCAGTGCCGCAGATTCGGGCGCCCAATGGGATCTCCGCACGCACGTGCGTGAAGAGATGGTCGAGTGGTTGCAGTCGAAGAACCCCGCAGCGCTGCCTCGCACCCGCGTGCTCATGGTCGAAAACGAGGCGCGTGCGCGCAGCAAGGGCTCCTCTGAACCTCAAGACCGCGGGCTCTTTAGCGGTAGTGCCGAAGCAGATGCCCGTCGCCAGGAGTTTACGGGCGCCATTCCCGTGCAAGAGAATGGTCGGGACAACATTCTTGATGTTGCCGAGTCGGATCCGGAAGACCCGCACGACCCCCTCGACAAGCGCAGTACCCACGATAAGGACTAGTACCGCATGCCCGCAGTCGACAGTGCTGTCAGCTCCTCTCCACTGAGTTCACGCAGTTGGGGGCTTGTGCCCGCAGCGCTGTTGAGCGGATCAGCGGTGCTGATGTTCTCGCTCAGGCTCACGCTTCTTGGCTACCTCGTGGTCGCTATCGCGCTCGCTGCAGCGTGGTTCACCGATCGCAACAAGCACACTGAGGGCTTGGCGAAGGACCTGTTTCTGATTGCGGTCGGAATGGTCATCGTCTCCACGGTGTCGGTCGCCGCCGACATCAGCTGGGGCAACTTCTTTCTTCTCGGGTTTGTGCTGGCGGCCGCCGTAGCTGTGCCCTACGCTCTGTCGCGGTTTGTGTTCAAAGACCGACTTATTCGCTTTCCGTGGCGGGGCGGATGGCCGTGGAACCGTGTTCAGTGGGGCTACTTGTTTCTCGTGCTCTTTCTTGGCTGGCTCATTTTGCCGTTCTACTTCATCACGAGCGGGGTCTACCTCAACTGGCCCATTGTCACGACGCCCGACGAGATCGGCCGCCTCTTTGTTGGAGTGAACGCGGTCGGCACCTGGGATGAGTTGTTCTTCATCCTCACCGTATTCGTGCTCTTCCGCAGGCACTTCCCCGTGTGGCAGGCCAACCTGCTGCAGATGGTGATCTTTGTGTCGTTCCTGTGGGAACTCGGCTACCAGTCGTGGGGCCCGCTGCTCACTATCCCGTTCGCCCTCCTGCAGGGCTGGATCTTCTCCACCACAAAGTCGCTCGTCTATGTACTGAGCGTGCACCTACTCTTCGATGCTGTCGTGTTCCTCGTCATTGTGCACGCCAGAAACCCGGGAGTGATTCCGTTCTTCCTGCTCTAGAACGACGCTAGTCTTTGCCGCCGGGAGGCCCAACTGTGATCAGCACGACATAGAGCGCGACAACGGCGGCAATGATGACGCTCGCGAGCAGCACCGGGTGGTTGAGCGCCCAGCGCATCGTGCGGTCAATCCAGCCAGCATCACGCGGATGCTCAGAAGCTTCTTTGCGCCAGTCACCGTTCAGGCGACCCGAACGTGCAAGCCACAGCTCAACCGGAATCGTGGCGTAGGGGATCACAGCGCTACCGATAGTGAGAACGGCGGTGCCGACGCTCCAACGCTGGTTCACCGTCAACAACACGGCAGTGGCACCGTACGCGAGGAAGACGAAACCGTGGATGGCCCCACCGATCGACACCGCGACATCCAGCCCCGCCGTAGCGCGCAAGATGAGGCCGGTGATCAGGAGGGTCCAGGTGACCGCTTCAGCGAATGCCAGTACGCGAAACAGTGACTTCGGTGTTGCAAACATCAGGCTGAACTTTCGGAGTTAGGCGTTGGCCATCAACGAGCTAATCGCGCTCGTGAAGAACGTGAGACCGTCGGTGCCCGAACGCATTGCGACGCGAGTGTCTGGACCAAAGCCAGGCTCGGTGGCGTGCTCCGGATGCGGCATCAAGCCAACAACATTGCCGCGAGCATTCGAAATGCCGGCAATGTCATTCGCTGAACCGTTGGGGTTGACCTCGAGGTAGCGGAACACAACCTGGCCTTCACCCTCAAGGCGATCAAGAGTGGCCTGGTCGGCAATGTAGCCGCCCTCACCGTTCTTCAACGGGATGATGATCTCTTCGTCTTCTTTGAAGCCGTTGCTCCAAGCGGTGTCAACATTCTCGACACGCAGTTTCTGGTCGCGGCACACAAAGTCACCGTGGTCGTTGCGCACGAGACCACCGGGAAGAAGGTGCGACTCCACCAAAATCTGAAAACCGTTGCAAATGCCGAGCACCGGCATTCCGCCGTTCGCAGCCGCGATGACCTCGCTCATGATGGGCGAGTGGGCTGCGATTGCGCCGGCACGAAGGTAGTCGCCGTAGCTGAACCCGCCCGGCAGAACAATGGCATCCACATTTTTGAGGTCGTGGTCGCCGTGCCACAGGGCTACCGGCTCGCCGCCACCCAGCTTGACCGCACGCTGAGCGTCACGGTCGTCGAGCGAACCCGGGAAGGTGATGACTCCGATGCGCACTATGCGCCCTGAGCGTCGTCGGCGGAACGAGCCTCGCCGACATAAATCACATCTTCGATCACCGTGTTGGCCAGAAGATCGTTGGCGATCTCCCGGGCCTCAGCCAGCAGCTCATCAGTGATCGGACCCTCAACGGTGAGCTCAAATCGCTTACCGATGCGCACCGAAGTGAACTCGTTCTTGTCGAGACGGACGAGGGCGCCGGCTACAGCCTTGCCCTGAGGATCGAGGATTTCAGCCTTGGGCATTACCTCGACGACGATTGTTGGCACCGAATCACTCCATGATTTCGCGCGGGAAGATGCCCTCAGTCTAGCGGAGCGCGACGGTGCGCCAGACTGTACCCATGGACATCGATCGCGCAGTGCAATCCCGCATCGTCAGAACCCTCGTGGCGGGCCAGGTGCTCGCCGGTCTCGGTCTGGGTGCGACCGTTGCTGTTGGCGCGATTCTGGCCGCGGACCTGGGCGGCGAGACGCTGTCTGGTGCGGCAGCAACATCCAGCACTCTCGGTGCAGCGCTCGTCTCAATTCCGCTGGCGCGACTCGCTCAACGCTGGGGGCGGCGACCCGCACTGGCCTTGGGTGCCGGTGTCGCGGCTGGTGGTTCGCTCATCACTGTTCTTGCCGTGGGCCTCGCCTTTTTTCCGCTGCTCATTCTGGGTTTCGCGATGCTCGGCGTGGGAACGGCCGTTGGTCTTCAGGCGCGCTTTGCGGCGACGGATGTTGCGGCTGCCGAACATCGCGGCCGCGACCTGTCGCTCGTCGTGTGGTCCACCACGATCGGTGCCGTCGCGGGCCCCAACCTGATTGGTCCAGGCGAAGCTATTGCGCAGTGGTTGTCACTGCCCACAAACACAGGATCGTTCGCCTTTGCGATTGCAGCCCAGCTCGCAGCTATGGCGCTGTACCTCGTGGCGTTGCGGCCCGATCCGCTCACCCTCGCTCGCAATCGCCCTGTCGACAGCGCGGTTGCTGCGGATGCCGGAATAGTGCGCGGTCGAGGCCCGTTGGTCTTCGCGATCGCTGCCATCGCGATTAGCCACGCGGTGATGGTCTCGATTATGGCGATGACGCCAGTGCACCTCAGTCATCACGGAGCGAGCCTCACGATCATCGGCTTCACGATCAGCCTGCACATCGCCGGTATGTACGCGCTCTCTCCCGTGTTCGGTTGGGCAAGTGACCGTTTTGGCCGCATTCCCACGATCCTTATCGGGCAGGGATTCTTCGCGGCATCCGTTTTCGTCGTCGCACTCGGACAACTCAGCAATGCGGCCGTCACCGTCGGGCTTGTGTTGCTCGGCCTCGGCTGGAGCGCATCAACCGTGGCAGGCTCAGCCCTCGTCGCCGACCTCGCCACCGGAAAGACGAAGCTGCGGATTCAGGGACGCAGCGACACGATCATGAGCCTCGCTGGTGCGTTCGGTGGAGGCTTCGCCGGGCCGATTCTCGCGATCGTTGGCTACGCCGGGCTCGCGTGGGGTGCAGGAATTCTTGTGCTGATTGTTGCCGCTGGCGCGCTCGTCGTCTGGCGCAGCGCCTCCGTTGCCGCAGCCGAGAAGCTGCTGCTGAGCGACGTCGCAGGGCCCGCGTCATAACAAAGGCCTCTCCGCGCAGTGCGCAGAGAGGCCTCGTCAAGAATTCGCGAGAATGCGATTACTGCTGAAGAGCAGCCTGAAGGTCGAAGTTCAGGGTTACATCTTCGCCGAGGAGTACGCCACCGGTTTCGAGAGCGGCGTTGTAGTTGACGCCGAAGTCGGTGCGGTTGATGACGGTGCTTGCGCTCGCTGCGGCGATGGTCTGGCCGTAGGGGTTCGTGGCGATTCCGCCGAACTCGCCCTTGAGGGTGATGGGCTTGGTGACTCCGCGAAGCGTGAGGTCGCCTTCAATCGTGAGGTCGTCGCCGTCGATTGCGATCGAGGTCGACGTGAAAGTGGTGGTGGGGAACTGCTCGACGTTGAAGAAGTCGTTGGTGCGCAGGTGACCATCGCGGTCTGCCTGGTTGGTGTTGATCGTCGCCATGTCGATCTCTGCCGTCACCGAGTTCTCGGCGGGGTTCTCTGACGTGACGATGGTGCCGCTAAAGCCGTCGAACGTGCCGCGGACCTTGCTGATCATGAGGTGCTTGACCGTGAACGACACGGTGGAGTGGGTGGGGTCGAGCTGCCAAGTACCAGCGACAAAGTTGGTGTGGGTGTCAAGTGAAGTAGTCATGTGTTCGTGAACTACGGGGCGGGTGCGCTTATTCCTCAAAACGGGACTAGTTTTCTGAGAATGCACCGAGTGCGACGGGGTGCAAATGGGCGAGCATCCGCCCCACAATAAGTCAGCGACAGTCGCTAGGCTCGCAGTATGGATATCACCGGACTCGACGAATTTCTTGAGCAGAACGACTTCTCGGGCACGGTCCTCATTAAGCGGGGTAACGCGACCGTCTTTGAGGCGGTTGCCGGCAAGGCCAGCCAGCGCTGGGACGTGCCGAACACAACAGACACTCGATTCGATTCCAGCTCAATCACGAAACTCTTCACGAGCGTGGCAGCGCTGCAACAGGTGTCGAAGAATGACCTCGATCTCGAAACATCCATTCATCACTATGTTGACCTCGCCGACACCGAGATTGACCCTGCTGTCACTCTCCTGCACGTGCTCACCCACACGAGTGGCATTGCGGATGACGTGGATGAAGAAGAAGGCGAAAGCTACGCCGACCTGTGGGCTGAGTTCCCGACGTACACGATTCTTGAGCCCAGCGATCAGCTGCCCACCTTTGTGAATAAGGAGCCGCTCGCTGATCCCGGCGTCGAGTGCGTGTACACCAACGCAGGCTATGTGCTCGCGGGTCTCGCGATCGAGAAGGTCACCAAGACGGGCTACCGCCAGTACATTTTCGACGAGGTCTTCGCGCCCGCGGGCATGACGGATTCGGGTTTTTATGACCGTCGGGATGCCGCGCCGCGCGTTGCCGAAGGCTGGGACTACATCGACGGCCGCTGGGTTTCCAATATCTACAGCGCCCCGCCCATTGGTTTGCCCGATGGCGGAGCCCACGTCACCGCCGCAGACCTCATCCGTTTCATTCAGGCGGTGCGCAATGGCGAACTTCTCGATAGCGAGTTCACGGAAGAGTTCCTCACCCCTCAAGTGCAGTACGACGATGAGACCTGGTACGGATTCGGACTCGAGTTCGACATGAACGACGACGGAACTGTGCGCAGCTACTTTGCGGATGGGGTCAGCCCCGGAGCGTCGGGAATCGTGCGTCACTATCTCGACGACGGGCTCGACGTTGTAGTGCTGTCGAACTCTGAAGAGGGCGCGTGGCCGGTCATCCGCGAGATCGACGAACGCCTCGGCGGTTAGCTCGCGGCGCTCACCCGAATCTGGTTGGCCCACGGGTCATCGAAACTGACCGTCTGGCCATCGTGACGCAACTGGATGCCGTGGTGCGTCATCCGTTCGCCTAGCTCGCCGAGATCATCAAGGCTTGGCACGGTGATGTCGACTTGGGCCAACCCGAGAGCGGGCAGGCGCGGACCAGCACCGCTCGAGTTCCACGTGTTCATGGCCATGTGGTGGTGGTAGCCGCCAGCGCTGACGAATACGGCGCTACCGGGAATCTCCGTGGTCGCTTCGAAGCCGAGTTGGTTGACGTAGAACTCCCGCGCAGTGCGCACGTCGCCCACTTGAAGGTGCACGTGACCGACGCGTGCCCCACCGATGACGGGTTGCTCGACTGCACTCTCGGTGAGGTTCTCGTGCAAAAACGTGTTGGGGTCGAGATAGAGCGTGCTCATCTCGACGGTGCCGTGAACCCAGCTCCACTCGGTGCGGTCGCGATCCCAGTACAGTTCGACGCCATTGCCTTCGGGGTCGGTGAAATAGAATGCCTTGCTCACGAGGTGGTCTGAGCTGCCGGTGAACGTCTGGGGGTAGCGAGTGGCGACCGAGTAGACGGATGCCGCAAGCGCTTCTTCCGTATCGAACAGGATGGCCGTGTGAAAGAGTCCGGCATCGCGAGGGCTCGCATGCTTGAGTGCCGGCGAATGCTTGAGGATCACGACGGGTGTGGTGCCGCGACCGAGCACGACGGTGTCGGATGACTCGCTGAGCACTGTCAGCGCCACGGCATCCCGGTAGTACGCGGTGAGAGCGTCAAGGTTAGCGACGCTGAGAGTCACAGCGCCCATGGCGGTGTCGGCGGCAAGGAGGTCGGTCATGTCGGATATAACCTCGCCACCGAGCGCGGTATTCCTCCGCGATCTAGGCGGCGCTCAGGCCCTTGCTCTCAGCGAGCGAGCGCAAGCCGGCAGCCAATCGCGAGACACCTTCGTTGAAGATTTCGTCGCGACCGTTCGAGCCGTACATGACGCGGATGTAGCCTTCGCCCGCGTCGCCGAACCAGGTGCCGGGGGAGACGCCCAGTTGCTGAGTGCTCACCAAATGCTTGACCACTTCGATCGAAGTGCCGAGCTCGGCAATGTTGACCCAGTGGTAGAAGCCGCCCTCGGGCATCGACGCTCCGACGCCCGGAATTCCGTGGAGGGCATCGAAGATGGCGTTGCGGCGCTGGTTGTAGATGACGAACCACTCGTCGGTGTAGGCCGGATTCTCGTAGGCAGCGGCGACGCCATACTGGGCGAAGGTGTTGGTCGGGCCGACGTAGTTGAAGGTCGCAATCTTCAGCAGGGGCATGATCTCTGCTGGTGCAACGAGGTAACCGACCCGGAAACCGGTAAGCCCCAGGTCTTTCGAGGTTCCGAATACGGTGAGGGTGCGTTCGCGCATGCCGGGCAGCGTCGCGAAGTTCACATAGTCTGCGCCGTCGTAGACCTGACGTTCAAAGTCTTGATCAACAATGACGCCGAGGTCGAACTCTTCGGCGAGAGCTGCCAGCTCCAACAGGTTTTCGCGCGTGTATACCGTGCCGGTGGGGTTGTTGGGGTTGGTGATCACGATCGCACGGGTGCGTTCCGTGATGCGCGAGCGGAATTCATCCATCCGCAGGGCGAAGCCATCTTCTGCGTAGGTCGGAACCTGAACGCAGACCGCACCCATCTGGTGGATGTCGTTGATGTTTTCAGCGAAGCCGGGGCTCGTCACGAGCACTTCGTCACCGTGGCCCGGGCGGATACAGATACGAATCGAGAGAAAGAGGGTGAAGGCTGAGCTTGGCCCCACCATCAGTTCTGTTTCGGGGTCGATCTCCATGCCATTGAAGTCACGAAGCTTGTTGACGAGAGCGGTCTTGAGCCGAGGCTCGGCGTAGCCGTTGTCGAGTGAGTAGTGAGTCTTGCCATCATCGAGAGCCTGCTTGGTGGCATCGATCACGTGGTCAGGAAGGCACTTGTCTGGTGCAAAGGGGTCGGCGCCCATCATCATGATTCGACGCTCAGGGTCGAGCCCCGCATAGAGGGAAAAGTCGGGGGCGGCGAGGTCTCGCCACGAATCATCGATGCGCACGGAATTACTTTCTGTTGGAGCTACGGAGGGCAGTTAGTCGTCGATGCCGAGAATGTGGCTCAGCGGCGAGGTGTCTTCGACGCGCCCGAGGCTGATCATCGCTTCTACCCGCTGGAGCCCGGGAACGGCCCCCAATTTCTCGAGCAAAAGGTTTTGAAGTTCAGCGTGATCTTTGAGCCGAAAGCGCGCCATCATGTCGTAAGTGCCACTGAGAATCAGAATCTCGGTGAGCGAGGGGATGGTTTGCAGCGCCTCGACGACGCTGGGCATTTTGGCATCGGAGGTGATCTTGATGGGGATCACGACGAGCATGGGGCGGCCCATGGCCGACCAGTCCATCTCGATACTGCGCCGGCGGATGACACCCGTGCGCTCAAGACGCGCGACTCGTTCTCCCACGCTCGGCGCCGACATCCCGACCATCGCGCCGAGACTGCGCAACGAGATGCTGGAGTCTTCGTGCAAATGGCGGATGAGCTGCAGATCGATTGTGTCGAGCTCAACCTGGGGTGTGCTCTTCTGCAGCAGGTCGATAATCGTCGTCGGCTCAGCCATTCTGGGCAAAGCCGTTCGCTTCGAGGTTGTTGAGCAAATCGAGCGTGAACTGGATGTGGGTGAGGTAGTCCTCGAGGTAGCCGTGTTCGTTGTAGCCGTGCATGTTTCCCTCCGGTCGCAGTGTTCCGGTGGGCGAGATGAGGGGAGCCCCCAGATGCTCAAGGAAAAATGCTCCTGGACCGGAACCCGTCATCACATCGTAGATGACGGGTTCTGCCTCGAAAGCTTTCGTGGCGGCCTCGAGCACGGAGACGGCGAATGGCGTGTCTACCGGCGAGAATGCGGGCTGCATGGTGCGGATGAGCTCGATCTGAATGTCGGGCGCGGTCGAGCTGAAGTGGGTCTTCAAGGTGTCAAAGCAGGCGCGCGGATCCATGCCGGGAACGAGCCCAAAGCGCACCCGTGCCGTGCAGCTTGCGGGGATGCTCTGGCGAACACTTGAGTCGAGGTCGAAGCCCGACAGGCTCATTGACGGGCGGAAAATGAAGTTCTCTTTGAGCCGGGCCGCGGGGAGACCTTGCAGCGGGCTCACGCCGGGAAGGCTAATGGCGTCAATCGGCAGCGACAGCTCTTGAGTGCGTTTCTTCGCCGCGGCATCGGGAGTGATTGCGGAGTCAGTGAAGCCGGGCACCGCAATCGCACCCTCGTCGTCGACAAGCGACGTAATCGCCTTCATCATCTCGAGCGGCGCTGAACGCAGAATCTGCGAATACGAGGGGTGCTGGTTGGAAGCCAAGATGTTCAGGCTCAGACTGATCTCCATGCCGCCGCGGCATCCGAAACCAACCGCGGGGCGACCGTCGTCTTCGCGAAGGTAGCTTTCCCACAGCACGGCGTCGGAGCTGAGGCGTTCGGCATTCTCGGCGAGCACTGTTTCGAGGCCGGGGCTACCGATCTCTTCACAGGGGTCGGCGAGGTAGATCATGCTGTAGGGCAGGCCATCGGGGTGATCTTCGATGAAGAGTTCGAGCGCACGAAGGCGGCTCGTGACATCCGCTTTATCATCGCAGGCACCGCGAGCCCACATCGCACCGTCGCGAATCTCTGACTCGAAGGGGCCCGAGATCCACTGGTCGAGGTCGCCGGCAGGCTGCACGTCGTAGTGGTTGTAGAGCATGAGCGTTTTGTCGCTCGCTCCGGGGAAGTAGGCGACGACGACCGGCCCGTATTCGGGAATCTCGATGCGTTCGACGCGCTCGCTGAGCTGGCGGAGTCTCTGCTCCAGCCAGTCAGCGGCAGCCTCGATTGCGTCACGGTCGCCTGCCACGGAGGGGAAGCGACAGAATTCCTGCCATTCGCGGATGCTCTGCTCGCGAGCGGCATCAATACGGGGGTCGCGCACGCTTAGACTCCTCGCGAAATCGCTACGGGGGTGAGCTCGTACGGGTAGTCCGTGATGAGCTCGGCACCATCCTCGGTGACGAGAACGATGTCTTCGAGGCGAACGCCGCCGAAACCTTGGCGGTAGCAGCCGGGCTCGATGGCGATCACGTCACCGGCAACGAGTACGGCATCGTTCTGGCCGAGACCGGGAGCTTCGTGAACTTCGAGGCCGATTCCGTGGCCGAGGCTGTGGAAGTAGCCCTCGGTGAGAACTTCACCTGGCTTTTTGGTGAGTTGAGTGGGGAAGCCAGCGTTGCTGATCGGCTCACACGAGATACGGTGCAGCTCGGCAACGGGAAGGCCGGGGCGAATCGCCGCGAGGGTGTTGTCGAATGCTTCTTTGACGATGCGCCAGTACGTTTCGAGCTCTTCGTTGATCTCGCCCTTGACGAAGGTGCGGGTCATGTCGGAGTTGCCGCCCGATGCGGTGTCGCGCGGGCAAATATCAACGGTGACGGGCTCGCCCTCAAAGATCTGGCCCGAGCCAGCGTGGTGACCGATGCAGGTCTGTTCGCCGTGCGCGACGATGAGGCCAGCATCTTCGCAGCCGTTGCGCAAGAAGGCGGCGCGGATGCCCGTCTTCAAGTCTTCACACGTGAGGGGCTTGCCGTCGATGAGCAATCCGCCATCGGCGCCGACCGTTGCCGCTTCCATCTGGGTCGCGACGTGCGCAACGCCTGCTTCGGCGGCGATCTGCGCACGGCGCATGCCGGCGAGTTCTGCTGGCGATTTCACGCGGCGACGCATCTCGAAGAGGTCGTTATCGACGGTCAACTCGATCCCCGCTGCGCGGAGGTGGTCGGCGACGCCGAGCGGGAAGGTGGAGGGAACGCTCGCGCTCGTCACGCCGGTGCGCTTGCACGCCTCAACTAAGCAGTCGAGCTCGGCGAGGTCGGGGCCCTGTCCGGAGGCACGCAAGTCATCGAAGCCGAGTTCTTCGAGTGGGAAGACGGTCATGTTGTCGACGTCGCGCATCCGGGCGGCCTCAAGCGACTTGATGGCGGTGTACCGCTTGCCGTCAACCTCAATGTAGAGGAACGGGTCGTGCACCTCGTGGGTGATTACGTGTCGCATGTCTGCGGACATCGTGCTCGAAAACATGAGGATTGGCGCGCTCGTCATCGTCTCTACTTCTTTCTTTGCTCGGTGCGGCTGCATGCCGTCTTGGCGAAACCTTACGGCATCGCGCTGAAAGCAATGATAGGCCATGTGTCGTTTTTGTAAATTGTTTGTAAGGCAGCTAGGCAATGCAACCTAACAACGCGATAACATTGTGGCACTTTACTTTAGGTTGCAGATTTTCACGCCTAATGTAATTCCAACGCCCGGCGCAGCTCACCGATTGCACCGCAGGCGCTCATTGCACAGGAGGAAGCATGAAGACAGCACGTTTCGGGATGGGCGCTGTAGCGCTCGTTTCTGTTGTCTCGCTCACTCTCGCCGGCTGCGCGAGCAGCGATGGCGGAGATTCGGGCGACACCAACAAGATCATCACGACCAACGGAAGCGAGCCGCTCGGTCCGCTCATCACCGTCGGCACTACCGAGACCGGTGGCGGCAAGATTCTGACGTCCATCTATGCGGGTCTGGTTTCCTATGCAGCCGATGGCAGCATCCAGAACGACGTCGCTGAGTCGATCGAGTCTGAGGATGGTCAAAACTGGACCGTCACGCTCAAGGACGGCTGGACGTTCACGAACGGTGAAGCAGTTACCGCGAACTCTTTCGTCGATGCATGGACTTATGGTGCGACCTTCAGCAACGCACAGGCATCGTCGTACTTCTTCGACAACATCGAAGGATTCGACTACGAGGCTGATTCCGAGCTCACAGGATTGAACGTTGTGGATGACCTCACGTTTGAGGTGGCCCTCACCGCTCCCGAAGCTGACTGGCCCCTGCGTCTTGGCTACACCGCCTACATGCCGTTGCCGTCGGTTGCTTTCGAGGACCTCGAAGCGTTCGGCGAGAACCCCATCGGGAACGGTCCGTACATGATGGATGGTGAAGACGCGTGGCAACACGACGTGCAGATCGATCTCGTTACGAACCCCGACTACGAGGGTGTGCGCAAACCAGCCAATGCCGGTGTGACGTTCAAGTTCTACACCTCGCAGGATGCCGCTTACGCTGACGTTCTTGGTGGAAACCTTGACGTTCTCGACGCCGTTCCCGACAGTGCTTTTGGGCTCTTCGAGGAAGAATTTGGTGACCGCGCTATCAACCAGCCGGCCGCTATCTTCCAGGCATTCAACATTCCTTACTACCTTGACCACTTCAGCGGTGAAGAAGGAAAGCTGCGTCGTGCGGCAATCTCGATGTCAATCGACCGTGATGAGATCACAAGCGTGATCTTTGAGGGAACTCGCACGCCGGCCACTGACTTCACGTCGCCCGTCGTTGACGGCTACTCGAGCTCGCTCGAGGGCGCTGACGTGCTCGCTTACAACCCTGAAGAAGCTCAGAAGCTGTGGGCAGAGGCCGACGCCATTTCACCGTTCGGTGACGCGACGTTCGACATCGCCTACAACGCCGATGGTGGACACCAAGGGTGGGTTGACGCTGTAGCAAACAGCATCAAGAACACGCTCGGAATTGAAGCGATCGGCAAGTCGTACCCCGACTTCAAGTCGTCGCTTGAAGACCGCGTTGCAGGCACGCTGACCGGTGCAACTCGCGCCGGATGGCAGGCAGACTACCCCTCGCTCTACAACTTCTTGGCTCCCCTCTACCAGACCGGTGCGGGATCCAACTATGAGGGTTACACGAGCCCTGAGTTCGATGCTCTCCTCAAGGAAGGCGCGCAAGCGCAGTCCGTTGATGAGGCAACCGCTCTCTACCAGCAGGCTCAGGAAGTCCTCCTCGAGGACCTCCCCAGCATTCCGCTCTGGTACTCGAACGCCACCGGTGTCTACGCAGACACCGTGAGCAACGTCGAGTTCGGTTGGGATTCAGTACCGCTGTACTACCAGATCACCGCCAACTAGCCAGACTGGCGTGAACTAACACCAGGGATACGATGCCCGGGTCGACTTCGGTCGGCCCGGGCATTCCTGTGTGCGCACTGTTGGCAATTCAGCCCAGTAGAGGCGAGCCAGCCGCGGTGGCGCCCAGCTAGCTTGGCTCGAAGGTTGGGTAGTCCGTGTAGCCTTCGGGCCCGCCGCCGTAGAAGGTCGAGGCATCGGGGCTGTTCAGGGGCAGGTTCTCTCGCCAACGGTAGGCCAGGTCGGGGTTTGCGATAGCCGGACGGCCCACGACAACGCCCTCGGCGTGACCGTCGCGAACCAGGCTGAGGGCCTCATCACGAGTCGTCATCTGCGCGAAGCCACTGTTGAGCAGCACCGGTCCGCCGAAGCGGGCCCGCAACTCTTGTACGAAAGTGCCGGTGGGTTCGGCGTGCAGCACGCTGAGGTAAGCAAGGCCGAGCGGGGCGAGGGCGTCGACCAAAGTGCCGTAGGTCGCAAGTGCGTCGGCGCTATCCGTTTCTAACGCGTCTTGGATGTTGTGTTGCGGAGAAATGCGCAGTCCCACGCGGCCGGCACCGAGTGCATCCGCTACCGCGGTCACGACCTCGATTACGAAGCGAGCGCGATTCTCGGGGGAGCCGCCGTACCGGTCGTCGCGCTGGTTGGAGGCGGGGGAGAGGAATTCGTGCAGCAGGTATCCGTTTGCCGAGTGAAGCTCCACGCCGTCGAACCCTGCGTCGATAGCGTTGCGTGAGGCTGTCACAAACTCGTCGACAACGCCGGCGAGTTCACCCTCGGTGAGCGCGTGCGGCACCGGGTAGGGCTGCTTGCCATCGTAGGTTCGGGTCTGACCATTGATCGCGATCGCGCTTGGACCGACAACGGTGCGCCCACCGTTGGTGCTCTCGTGGCTCACCCGTCCGGCGTGCATCACCTGTGCGACGATCTGGCCGCCTGCTGCGTGAACTCCGGCCGTAACCTGCTTCCACCCCTCGAGTTGCTCGGGCGTGACGAGGCCGGGCTGGCCGGGAAAGCCTTGCCCCGCGTGGCTCGGATAGGTGCCCTCGGACACAATCAGGCCGAGCGAGGCGCGCTGCGCGTAGTGCTCGACGACCATCGGGCCGGGAACGCCCGCTTTTCCTGATCGGGTGCGCGTGAGCGGGGCCATGACCAAGCGGTTGGTCAGGCGCAGCTCGCCGAGGGTCGTGGGGGAAAACAAATTCACAGCGGATCTCTTTCTGTTGCTCGTATCAGATCCAACATCGGCTGGCACGAACTATTCCTCCCTGAGAAAGTGCCCGGTTCGCCGGTTATAACGCGCACGAGGGTTGTGTAGGTGGCCGGTTTGGATGCGTTCTCTAAGGCACGCGCCTCCAGTCGGTAGGCATCCTGCGATAGCCGTCTCGCGGGAGTTCGCGGAGGGTGCCAAGGATGGCGAGGGCGGAAGCGGTGGCGATAATGATTGCAATGAACATGGCATAAACACTATGATCATGTAAAACCTGCCAACAGTGGCAGGCGTGTCGCCTTTCGAATGAATACTGCCAACTCGGGGTGTGGCCTATTCGGCGAAGAGTAGAGGACCTCATGGAACGCGTAGCGGTCATCGTGCAAGACGGATTCACGCCATTCGAGTTCGGGCTAGCCTGCGAAGCCTTCGGTCTCGATCGCACCGACGACGGCATCCAATCGTTCGACTTTCGAGTGCTGACTCCCGAGCCCGGTGCTATCCGCAGCAGCATCGGCTACACGATGAACGTCGAAGACGACCTCTCCTTCGCTGATGACGCCGACGTGATCGTGCTCACTCCCGTTCCGCGTGCTACGTGGGGCACGGTGGATGCGCGAATCTCCGCAGCGCTCGAACGGGCGGTCGCGCGCGGAGCCTGGGTGCTCGCCATCTGTAGCGGTTCGTTCACCTTGGCGGCATCCGGACTGCTCGATGGCCGTCGTGCCACAACGCATTGGATGTACGCGCAGGCCTTTGCTGACATGTACCCGAAGATCGACGTCGACCCCGACGTGCTTTATGTGCAGGATGACCGCATCATCACGAGTGCGGGAACGGCAGCGGGGATTGACGCGTGCTTGCACCTGTTGCGGCAAGAGCTCGGGGCTGAGATTACCAATCGCATAGCGCGCCGCATGGTGATCGCTCCGCAGCGCGATGGGGGCCAGGCGCAGTTCATCAGCAAGCCATTACCCGTTGTGTCAACCGAATCGTTCGCTGCCGTGACCGAATGGATGCTGCAAAACCTGCGTGATGAGCTTCCGGTCGAGGAACTCGCGCGCCGGGCACAAATGTCCCCGCGCACCTTCGCGCGACGCTTCAAGACGGATCTCGGCACCACCCCCGCGGCTTGGCTGGGGCGGCAACGGTTGCTTCACGCCCAACGGCTTCTCGAGGAGACGTCACTCGGGCTTGAGCAGGTGGCGTGGGAGAGCGGTTTTGGTTCCGCCGCCGTGCTGCGGCAGAACTTCGCACGCAAACTCGGCGTCACACCCACGGCGTATCGCAGCCGATTCAGCTGTGCGGAGAACGTGGCGGTCAGTGCCTAGCAGTGAGAACGCCGTAGCGCGATGCTAGCCGCCCGCTTAGGATGCCCCGGGCTCCGCCATAGCCAACAAGCGGTCCCGCACTGACTCGAGCTCTGACGCCGTCAGGAACGGGCTGTCGATGGAGGTAGCTAGCCCCTCGGCAGCTAGCCGGAGCACGAGCGATGTTGCGATGTCGATTCCGTCAGAGGCGAAGGCCGCTCGCCAAGCTTCGGCATCGTCGTTCAAAATATTCTGAATCGACTGTTCGCTCCCGGACACCAGCATGAGGAAGGTGGGGGAGAAGAATTGCCTCATGAAGACACTTTCGGAGGCAAGCGTTCGAATGTAGCCGCGAAGTAGTTTTCCTGCTCGATTCTCCGAGATGTCTACGTTCGAGTGGACTTCATCCCAGAACCGTTGCGTCGCATCGGAGACGATGGCGTCAACGAGCGCATCGCGACTAGCAAAGTGATGAGTGAGAGCCCCTTTCGAGACGCCCGCTCTCGTTGCGACGTCGGCAAGGCTGACAGACGTTCCGCGCTCGGAAATGAGCTGAATCCCAGCCTCAATGAGTGCATTGCGCGTGCGTTCCTTGTCTCTCGTTGCACTTTTACCGCTGTCCAGCACGGATCTCCTCGCTCTCGGTGGTGTTTTTTGTGTCCGTTGGCGCAGCCAAGGGGATGAGCCGCCACGCAACAAAGGCCGCGACGACCAGCAACGCTGCGGCGATGAACGTGGTCATCTGCATGCCGTGAGTAAACGCCTCCTGCGCGATTGATAATAGTTCCAGATTCTTGCCTGCAAAGCTGGCGGATGCACTCGCCAGCGATTCCGTGAGCGATTCGGCGTCTGCGGATGAGGTGCTTGCCGGAATCTGAAGGTGTGCCCGGTAGACGGCGGTCTGAATCGAGCCGAGCACCGCAATACCCAGCGCGACCCCGAGTTCGTAGGCGGTTTCGGCGATTGACGAGGCTGCCCCGGCGCGCGCGGGCGGCGCGGCGGAGACCACGGCATCGGTCGAGAGTGTCATCGCGATTCCGATTCCTAACCCGACGACCCCCAGCGAGATTCCCATCCACAAAAAGCTGGGTAGGCCTTCGGTCAGCGCAAGGCCGGTCAATCCCGCCGCTCCGAGTAGCAGCCCGGTGGCAATGGCTCTGCCGAGTCCCAGCTTCGACAGCAGCGTTCCCACGATCGCGATCACGGCAATCGAAGCGAGCATCGCGGGCATCTCCGCCAATCCGGCCCAGAACGGTGAATAGCCTTTCACCAGTTGTAGGTACTGGGAGAGAAAGAAGAGCACCCCGAAGAACGCGAAGATTGCTAATCCATTCGCCGCGACAGCGCCGCTAAAGGCGGGGATGCGGAAAAGGCTGATATCGACGAGGGGCTCCGGCAATCGTTGTTGGCGGCGGACGAAAATCCACCCGGAAACTGCACTGATGAGGATGCCGGCCAGCACTGACCAGTCCACGCCTTGGCTTATAGCGTGCTTGATGGCGTAAACGACGGGCACAATCGCGAGCACGGACAGTGCGGCAGAAAGGAGGTCGATTCGCGCCGATTGCGAGTTCTTTGATTCGGGCAGAAGCACAAGGCCGAAGATCACAATGAGCGTAATGACCGGAACATTGATGAGGAAGACCGATCCCCACCAGAAGTGTTCGAGCAGGATGCCGCCCACGAGTGGTCCCAGTGCTCCGCCTGCGGTAGCGCCGGCCGCCCATATTGCTACTGCCTTTGTGCGTTGAGTTGGGTTGAGGAAGAGGTTGCGAATGATGGACAGCGTGGAGGGCATGATTGTCGCACCCGCAACGCCGAGGAGCGCTCGAGCGAGAATGAGCATCTCGGCTGAGGGTGCGAACGCTGCCAAGAGGGAGGCGGCCCCGAACGCCACGCTGCCGATGAGAAGCAGTCGCTTGCGTCCGATTCGGTCAGCAAGATTGCCCATGGTCACGAGCAGGCCCGCGAGAACGAATGAGTAGATGTCCCCGATCCACAGTATTTCCGTGGCGGTTGGTGCCAGGTTTGCGGTGAGGGCAGGCACGGCGAGGTAGAGAACAGTCCCGTCAATTGCGAGCAGCATGACGGCCAAGATCAGCACGGAAAGGGCAAGCCATTCTTTGCGGCAGGCAACGGGGAAGGCTGGTTGAGCTGTATTCACTAGCCCAGCATAACAAACCTATCGTTTTGTTATGAACAACGAATGGTTTGTTAGGCCCGATCGTGAAGCGTGATCTGGTAGCCGTCGAGGTCGGCGAAAGTGAAGGTGCGACCGAATGGGCCGTCCGTCGGCGCTGAGATGATGGTGACTCCGTTGGCGGTGAGCGTGTCGTGGATGTCTTGGGCATCTGGTGCATGGAGCCAGATGCCTACGCCCAGTCCTGGCTGCGTGACCGAGTCGAGGTCGACGCCGGGGGCGGCGGAGCGGACGGCGAAGGCGGCGGGCTTCGTGTCGAACACGATCGCATGGGGCGGGCCGGGCTGGCGGGTCAAGCCCAAGTACTTTTGGTAGAACGCGCCCGCGGCGTCGAGGTCGCGAACCTGCAGCGAAATGAATCCTGGTCCGGATGAGTGAGGCATTGTTGCTCCTTGGGGGTGCATGTCAGTTAGTTGACATCCTGCACTCTATGTCAGAATATTGACATGACGCAACAACCGTCGGGAATTGATCTAGAAACATCCGTGGGGTATCTCGTGAAAGAGACATCTAGTGCGCTGCGGTCGTCGATGGAGGCGGTGCTTCGACCGCTGGGGATGAGCATCACCCACTACTCGTGTCTCGAGCTCTTGGCGCAACGGCCCGGCCTCTCCAACTCGGAGCTCGCGCGCGGCACTTTTGTTACTCGTCAAGCCATGAACGTGTTGCTCCTGTCTCTCGAGCGTGACGGCCTCATCGTTAGACCGGAGCAACCAGCAGCCGGGCGCGTTCTGCCAGCGGAGCTCACCGCCGCTGGCCGGCGACAATTGGCGACCGCTAGCGCTTCGATTAAAGCTGTTGAAGACAGGATGAAGTCCGCCTTGAGCATTGACGAGCAGGCGCATTTGCGCGATCTTCTGACGCGGTGCGTGACCTCATTGCGTGGTTCTGGTGAGTGACTCGGTCTACCGACGCGTGCTCGGCGTCGAACTCGACACGCTGGCTCCCGAGCTTCGCCCGTACTTCGACGGCGGGCAACGAATCGGTGTCGGCAGCGGAGTATTCGAGGTGGCGGGTTCGCCACTGCGCATTCTGAAGCCGGTGTTGGCCTTCATGGCATGGCAGCGCATCCTCTTCCCAGAGTATGCCCGCGACGTGCCGTTTGATGTCGTGAATACTCCCACCTCGGATGGCCGCCTCAGCGCAGTGCGCACCTTCCATTTCGCGGGGCGCGATCGTCCTCTGCAGGATGAAATGCGCGTCGTCGATGGTCGACTGCACGACTTTTTGGGCAGACGTGGTGGCTTCGAAGTGCGTCTGGCGCTCACGGTTGCTGACGGCCGTATGCGGCTGCGCTCCGACCGTCAGTGGCTAAACGTGGCGGGCCTGCGCATCCGCATTCCCGCCCTCGCTACAGTCACGGTTGACGAGTCGTGGTCGGATGGAGCGCAGCATGTGGATGTTCGGCTCCGCACCCCGTTGCTGGGCGACTGGTTTCGCTATGCCGGGCACTTCACTTACAGCTACCAGCCTCGCTAAATCCACCCCTGTTGCCAGGCTTTGTCGGCGGCATCGTGACGGGATTGCGCGTCGAGTTTTGTCATTGCTGACGATAAGTAATTGCGCACGGTGCCTGGCGCGAGATGCAGGGCATCGGCGATTTCTTGCACGCTCATCGTGGAGCGGCTAAAACGCAGCGCGTCGAGTTCCCGGTCGGTGAGCGGGCAGCGTTCGGCAGTGAGAGCCGTCGCGGCAATCTCGGCGTCGATGTAGCGCTTGCCGGCCGCGACATCCCGAATCACTGCGGCGAGATCTTCTGCGGGTGTCGACTTCGGAACAAAGCCTGAGACCCGCGCAGCGAGAGCCCGGCGCAGCACGCCGGGGCGGGCATGCCGCGTCACGATGACCACTTTCGTCGCGACGGTCGAGAGGATGCGCGTGGCGGCTTCGATTCCGTCGGCCTGCGGCATCTCTAGGTCGAGCAGGCATACATCCGGTTGCAGCTCGAGCGCTTGCGCCGCCGCCGCAACACCGTTGTCGACACTCGCAACAACGTCGATGTCGGGTTCGAGGTTGAGGAGCGCGCTGAGGGCTCCTCGAATGAGATGTTCATCGTCGGCGATAAGAAGGCGGATGACGCGGGGCTCCGTAGCGGCGTCGGTCACGGCAGTGTCGCTCATGCTGTCACGCTCGCGCGGGCCGGAATTCGCACCCTCAACTCGAAGCGGCCAGCGCCCGTATCGCTGTCGGTCGCGAGCTCCCCATCGAGGGCGGAGACGCGCACGCGCAGCCCGGCGAGCCCACTGCTGGGGGTGTCGCCGAGGGGAGAAGCCGCGCCAACCCCGTCGTTAATAATCGTGAGGGTGCTCGCCACGGCATCGGTGTCGAGGCGGATCGAGACATGAGTCGCGGTGCTATGCCGCAAAATATTGGTGGTTGCTTCGCGCACGGCGAGCCCGAGTGCGCGGCGGGCATCTGCGTCGGCGGGCATGGCGCCCACCACCAGCTCGCACTGTGCGCCGGCGGCCGACAGCACTTCGCGAGCATTCTCTAGCTCATTGTCGAGCTCGACTTCGCGATATCCGGCCACAAGCGAACGGGTCTCTTCGAGCGCCTGCTTGGCGATGAGTCGAGTTTCGTGAATGTGTTCGCGTGCTGCCTCGGGGTCAATGGCGAGCATCCGTTCGGCCAACTCCGATTTGAGGGCGATGACTTGCAAGTGGTGGCCTTGGATGTCGTGCAGGTCGGAGGCGAATCGCAGCCTTTCCTCGGCGACAGCAAGTTCGGCTGCACTAGAACGGTGGCGGTCGAGGGTCACGACGATGTCCCACCACCACAGACCCGAAAGCACCATAATGGGCAGCAGCAGGCCATAGAAGACCGCCAGCCACACGTTGCTAATCGCACTAGGGCTGACCGGGTTGCCAAAGACGGTTGCCGAAAGAATCGGGTGGGCTACAGAGATGAGCAGCCCCGTGATCAGCACGCTCCACAACCAGCGGCGAGGCAGCAGCGGAGCAATCACGCAGACGGCCATCCACAGCGGAAGCACGGCGAGAAAGCCCACGTCGGGCCTGAACAGTCCCAGCACCCACACCGCCGCAGCGGGGACGAGGAGCGCGATCAGCCACCAGGTGTTCGGGATGCCTTCCCCGCGGCCTGTGCGCAGGAACCAGCATCCGCGGATCTGAGCCGTCGCTGAAACGAGAGTTAACGCAATGAGGAGAGCATCGAGAGGGGAACGGGACTGCGCGAAGTTCGCCAGAATGCTGAGGATCACAATTGCATCGAGCACGATGTAGAAGAACACGATCGAGCCGAGAGTGTAGTTCCAGGTGGTGCGCACACCTCGGGCCTGTTCGCGACCGGGCAGTTTCTCGGTCGGCGTGACCGGCGTGGCCTGTGCCTCGGTATCGGAGGTGGCGGTGCCGGGCCTCACGACAACCCCGGTACTGGGGCCTGGGCGGGCAGGGCTGATGCGAACATGCTCCCAGCGTAGAGCAGTGACATTTGTCATGGTCAGTGATGCGAAAGTGCAGCGGATGCCGTGACACGGTGCCACTGCCCAGCGCCGGAGCTAGCGGCAAAGATTGAATCATCGCCGAGCACGAACGCCGGCAATCACTCGGATGCACTCCCTCATCCGGCGTCTTAACGGAAAGGCACACCATGTACGACACCCTCAGCAATTTCACGTCAAGCCTCCCGGAGCTTCTCCAGTGGGTTGGGGTCATGCTGATTGCAGCGATCCCATTTGTGGAGTCGTACGGTGGCTCAGTGCTCGGCATCATTGCGGGCGTCAATCCGGTTGTCGCGATTGTTGCTGCGATTGTCGGAAACTTTGTCTCGATGCTGATCGTGGTGCTCACCGCCCACGGAGTTCGTTCAAAAGTGTCGAGCAATCGGGAACCGAAACCCGAGACTGCACGTCGCGAGAAACTGCGGGCACGCTTCGACCGCTATGGAGTGGCCGGGGTAAGCCTGCTCGGTCAAACCCTTCTGCCGAGCCAGATCACTTCCGGCGCAATGGTGTCCTTCGGTGCGTCGAAGAACGCCGTCATCGTGTGGCAGACAATTTCGATCATCATCTGGGGTGTCGTGTTCGGTGTGCTCGCGACGCTCGGCATCACTGTTCTGCGCTAGCCGGATGCTCGCGGCTGACGCTCATCGGAGGCTACGGGCGATCTCAGGCTAGCGACCGTCCATCAGCCCGCCCAGCATCCCACCAGTCGAGCACGCGGGTTCCGATGAGTGTCAGCCAGCGCGATGGTTGACCTTCGGGCACGTCGATCGTGAACCAGTTGCGGCCCTTCAGCGGGGTTGTCTGAAGCCAGGTGCCATCCTGCTGGCGGGCATCGCGCATGACTGCGATCGCGTCTGCAAGGCGGGCGTCGGGTTCCGCGCAGTCGAACTGCGCGGCATCCCAAAAGTAGTCGAGTGCCGCAAGCGCGCTGTAGCGGTGGCGGTTTGGGTAAACGAAGTGTGTCACGAAGCTACCGACCTGCTCTCCAGTGGTCGCGCGATAGAGAAGTTTGCGCGTCAGTAGATATTCTTCGCCGCGATGCCGAGACTCAGTCACGCTAGCGTCCCCGGTTATCCGCTCGTAGGAGAGCATGCCGCGCAAAGCATTGAGGGTCGAGTGAAAGGATGATCGAGTCGAGTTGCCTTCTTCGGCTTCGCAATTCCAACCACCGTCCGCGAGTTGGTGGGCAGGAAACCACGCCGCAAGTGCGGAAACGTCAGCGCCGAGCCACGCACCGTTCGCGAGAGTGAACGAGTTTATGCAGACATCAACTTCGCCTCCCCAATAGGGAAGGTCGTCATACTCCCAGCGACTATTTGCCTCAAGCTTCGCAACCGTATCGCCAAGCTCAGACGCGGCAACTCCCCACTCCCTGAGGTCTTTAAGCGACCAGGTCGTGGCAACCCATGGTTGCCCTGGCTTTTCAGCCTCAGGACTATCGAAATATTGCGCAGGAAAGTATGCGCCACCAGCCCACTGCCCATCAGGATCTTGCTTCGCGAGCAACTCTGCACCGAAACCTTCGATAGCAACACGAGCCCGCGTCGCCTTCCAGATGGCGGGCTCCGCATGGATTAGATCCCGTTCAACCTGCCAACGAAGTGCAGGATCGGAATCGAGCAGCCACTCCATAACGTTCGACTGGTCCGTCATTGCAGCACTATAGCTCCGACATTCGAGGTGTGGAAGAGCGACTTGCTACGCGGTAAGCCGCTCAATCAGCTCGCGATACCGGGCAGCAGTCTGCTCCACGATGTCGGCAGGAAGCTCGGGCGGAACGCCCTGCTTGTCCCAGTGGGCGGAGAGCCAGTTGCGCACGATCTGCTTGTCGAAGCTCACGAGACGGCCAGGGCCACCGGCGGCGTAAAGTTCGGCATCCCAGTAACGGCTCGAATCGCTCGTCAAAACTTCGTCGGCGAGAACGAGAGCACCCGTCTCCGGGTCGGCACCGAATTCGAACTTGGTGTCAGCGAGAATCACCCCACGCGTCTCTGCGATTGCGGACGCCCGCGCAAAAATGTCGAGCGAAGCATCCCGAAGCGCAGCCGCCACTTCAGCGCCCACAAGCTCAACGGTGCGCTCAAAGCTGATGTTCTCGTCGTGCTCACCCATCGGCGCTTTCCACGCCGGAGTGTAGATGGGTTCGGGCAGGCGGTCGCCATCGCTCAAACCAGCAGGCAGCGCAATGCCGCACACGCTTTGCGATTCCTGATACTCCAACCAGCCGCTGCCCGACAGGTAACCACGAACGACACACTCCACGGGATACATTTCGAGCCGCTTCACGACCATCGACCGGTCAGCAAGCTCCGCAGGCGCCTCGACTGTGGTGTCGGCCAAATGGTTCGCCACGTCAGGCAACTGTGCGAACCACCACTTGCTCAACTGTGTCAGCAAAGCACCCTTGCTCGGGATGCCCGGCTCAAGCACATGGTCGAATGCACTCACCCGATCACTGGCAACCATGAGCACAAGCTGTTGCTCGTCGGGGCGCACATACAAGTCACGGACTTTGCCGGAATACGTCAGCGTCCAGGCGCTCGCCTCGGCATCGCTCGCCGCAGCATCCGCACCAGTATCGTTCACGGCGTCACTCACTTCGCGACGCGCAAAGCAATATCGCTGCGGAAGTGCGAACCCTCAAGGTGGATGTGTCCGAGAGCTTCGTAGGCACGTTCGCGGGCGACCGCGAAACTTTCACCGGTCGCGACAATGCTCAGCACGCGTCCGCCTGTGGCCACAAACTCGTCACCCTTTTTGGCGGTGGCTGCGTGGGCGATAGTGATTCCCTCAACGGCGAGTGCGGCATCCAACCCCGTAATGGGGCGCCCGATCTTGGGGTTCTCGGGGTAGCCCTCGCTCGCAAGCACAACAGTGACGGCGACATCGTCGCTAAACACCGGCGCAGCATGGTCGGCGAGGCCGCCAGTTGCTGCCGCGTAGAGCAGCGAACTCAGGGGCGTCACCAAACGAGGGAGAACGACCTGAGTCTCAGGGTCACCGAAGCGTGCGTTGAACTCGATAACGCGGATGCCGTCCTTCGTGACGATGAGCCCGCAATAGAGCAACCCGATGAAGGGTGTTTGCTCCTCGGCGAGCTGACGAACCGTCGGCAGCGCAATGGTTTCGATGACTTCGTCAACGAAACCAGCGGGGAGCCAGTTGAGCGGCGAGTACGCGCCCATGCCGCCCGTGTTGGGTCCGTCGTCGCCGTCGTAGGCACGCTTGTAGTCCTGAGCGGGAGACAGCGGAACAACGCTGTGGCCATCGCTCAACAGAAAGAGCGACACCTCTTCGCCCGCCAGGTACTCCTCCACAAGAACGCTGCCGTAGGTGAGCCAGTGCTTAGCGTGATCAACGGCCGCATTGCGGTCGCCCGTCACGAGAACACCCTTACCGGCGGCAAGACCATCAGCCTTCACCACATAAGGGGCACCGAACTCGTCGAGGGCATCAGTGGCTTCGTCAATCGAGCCCGCGCGGTGGGCGCGACCGGTGGGAACATTAGCGGCATCCATGATGCGCTTCGCAAAAGTCTTGCTGCCCTCAAGGGCAGCGGCAGCCTTGCCGGGACCGAACACGGCAATGCCGCGACGACGCAGGGCATCGGCGACGCCCTCAACCAGAGGGGCCTCTGGTCCGACGATGACCAGCTCGATGTCGTTGTCGAGGGCATACTCGGTGACAACATCACCACGAGTGGGGTCGAGCGCCACCGTCTCGACGACCGCTGCAATGCCGGCATTGCCGGGCGCAGCCGTGATGTCGTGCGTCTCCTCCTCGCTCAGAAGAGACGTCACAATGGCGTGCTCGCGGGCACCGGATCCAAGAACAAGAATTCGCACAAGCACAGCCTAACCAAGCCCACAGCCTCAATTGCTAGCGTTAAGGTATGGCACAGGTGAAGATTGCCCCCATAGCGGGCGAAGCAAGCATCCGAATGGTGCGAGACGGTCGAGCCGATCGCGATGCGACCGCCACCGCCGTGCGCTACCTCCTGCAAGTTCTCGCCAAAGAAGCCGAAGGCAACTCGGTCGAAGTGCGCGTGCCTCCACACGGCGCCGTTCAAGCGATCGAGGGCCCCAACCACACGCGCGGCACCCCACCCAACGTGGTCGAAATGGATGCTGAAACCTGGATTGCCCTCGCCACGGGAACACGGGAGTGGGCCGAAGCCCTCGACTCCGGCGATATCAGTGCCTCAGGGTCGCGCGCCGACCTCAGCGAGTACTTGCCCGTGGTGTGGGAGAGAATAGTTCCGTGAGTACTACGCCAGAACACGAGCCCGCGGCATCCGCCCCGCAGCAGCCTGCGATGAAGACCACGGTCGAATCACTGGGTGTGAGCATTCGCCGCGCACCCAAGTACGGCGCGTTCATGATCGTCGGTGGTGGGCTCGGTGCCGTAGCCACGTTCATTCTCACGATGGCGTTCCCCGTTGATCCCTCGGTCGGATTCGGTACCCTCTTTGGCTACTTCAGTCTCTTTGGTATTCCTGCCGGTGTCGCAGTCGGTGCTCTCGTCGCGCTCATCGCCGACCGCTCCTCGCGCCGTCGCGCTAAGTCGGGAACGGCCGAGCACGAAATCTCGGAGCCAGAAGCGTACGAGGGCACGCTCGAATAGCGAGCGCTAGCTCAGCTGCGTCTGCTCGAGCCAATCGAGGTAATCGGGCGTGATGTTGCCCGAAACGTATTCGCCCGTGAAGCAGCTCATTTCGAGCGCGGACACGTTTGAACCTTCGGTGATCGCGGCCTGCATGTCTTCGACCTCTTGGTAGATGAGGGCGTCGGCGCCGAGTTCCATGGCGATTTCGGGAATCTTGCGGCCGTGGCCGATAAGTTCTGCACGGGTCGGCATGTTGATGCCGTAGACGTGGGGGAAGCGCACGGGCGGTGCTGCTGAGGTGAAGGTGACCTTGTTGGCGCCAGCTTCGCGAGCCATTTGCACGATCTCTTTTGAAGTGGTGCCGCGCACGATCGAGTCATCCACAATCAGGATGTTCTTGCCTTTGAACTCGCTCGACATCGCATTGAGCTTCTGCTTGACACTCTTCTTGCGTTCGGCCTGGCCGGGCATGATGAACGTGCGGCCAACGTAGCGGTTCTTGTAGAAGCCTTCGCGGTATTCAACACCGAGCTTCTGGGCGACCTGCATGGCGGCGGGGCGCGACGAGTCCGGGATCGGCATAACAACGTCGATGTCGCCCATGGGGGTGTACTTGGCGATGGTGTCGGCGAGCTTGTTGCCCAAACGAAGGCGTGCTTCGTAAACGGAAATGCCGTTCATGATCGAGTCGGGGCGCGCAAGGTAAACGTATTCGAACGAGCACGGAATCAGCACCGGTGCTTTGGCGCACTGCTTAGAGAACATTTCGCCGTCGGGCGTGATGAAAATTGCTTCGCCGGGAGCGACATCTCGCACCAGTTCGTAACCGGCACTCTCCAGCACGAGAGATTCGGATGCCACGATCCACTCGGTGCCGACGAGACCTGTCTGGCGGCGACCCAGCACCAACGGACGGATGCCGTAGGGGTCACGGAACGCGAGCAGGCCGTGCCCGGCGATCAACGCGATCGCGGCGTAGGAGCCCTCAACGCGCTCGTGCACGCGCTCGATAGCGGTGAAAACCTGCTCGGGGTCAAGGTCGAGACCCGAAACCTGCTCTTGAAGTTCGTTGGCCAACACGTTGACGAGAAGTTCGGTGTCGCTCGTGGTGTTGAGGTGGCGACGATCGATGCGGAACAGTTCATCGGTCAGTTGCTGCGTGTTTGTCAGGTTGCCATTGTGAACGAGGATGATGCCGTACGGCGCGTTCACATAGAACGGCTGAGCTTCTTGCTCATTGAACGCGTTGCCTTTGGTCGCGTAACGAACATGGCCGAGACCGGAGGTTCCGACGAGGTTGCGCATATCGCGAGTGCGGTAAGCCTCACGCACTTGACCGTTAGCTTTCTGCAAGTGCAGAGTGTTGCCATCCGCGGTGGCAATACCTGTGGAATCTTGACCGCGGTGCTGCAGTAGTAGCAGTGCGTCGTATACCTGTTGGTTGACGGGCTGAGAAGAGACGATACCGACAATGCCGCACATGCTTTCGCGTGGCTCCCTGAGGTCGAAGAGCAAGTACCCGGGGTGAGTACGGTCTAGTTTCTCATACCCCAGCTGATCTGCGGCGACCGGGTTACATCAGACCGGTACGCTAGAGCCGTGACCGAGAACTCTTCCTCCAGTTATGCCGCAGCCGGTGTTGACACCGCAGCTGGTGACCGTGCCGTAGAACTCATGAAAGCGGCCGTCAGCGCCACTCATGGGCCCAACGTGGTCGGAGGGTTCGGCGGATTCGCAGGCCTCTATGACGCCTCGTTCCTCAAGGACTACACGCACCCCCTGATGGCGACGTCGACGGATGGCGTAGGCACGAAGGTTGCGATCGCTCAGGCGCTCGACAAGCACGACACCATCGGCCAAGACCTCGTCGGCATGGTCGTCGACGACATCGTCGTGGTGGGCGCTAAACCCCTCTTTATGACCGACTACATTGCGTGCGGCAAAGTCGTTCCTTCGCGTATCGCTGACATCGTTGCCGGTATTGCTCGTGGATGCTCGGCAACCGGCACTGCGCTGGTGGGCGGCGAAACGGCAGAACACCCCGGTCTTCTCGGCCCAGACGACTACGACGTTGCCGGTGCAGCAACGGGCGTGGTTGAAGCAGGATCCCAACTCGGCCCGCACCTCGTGGCTGATGGCGACGTTGTGATCGCGATGGAATCCTCGGGCATCCACTCGAATGGTTTCTCGCTTGTTCGCCACATTTTGGCCAACAACAAGGTCGGCTATAGCGACCACCTCAACGAACTCGGCGGAGTTGTCGGCGAAGTGCTCCTCGAGCCGACCCGCCTCTACACAATGCCGCTGCTCAACCTGCTCGATGCGCAGCCTGGCGCAGTGCACTCCCTCAGCCATGTCACCGGTGGTGGCATCGCCGCCAACCTCGCGCGCGTGCTGCCCGTCGGGTCGTGGGTTGAAGTCGAACGCTCCACGTGGTCGCCGCCCACCGTATTCCGGGTGCTCTCCGACCTGGCCGGTTCCAGCCTCGAAAGTGCCGAAGGAACCTGGAACCTCGGAATCGGCATGATCGCGATCGTGGCTGCAGACGCCGCCGACGCAACCATCGCCTCCCTGACCGCCGACGGCATCCCTTCGTGGGAAGTCGGTCGCGTCTCGATGGCCGCCCATGACCTCTCTGGTTTCGAACAGGGCGCCAAGGGCGTCAACGGTGGCGCTGTGCGGCTGAGCGGTTCGTTCGCCAACTAGTCGCTGGTTATAGCTGCTGCGGCAGGTGCCAATCCTGCTGCGGATGTCGTGAGCAGTGCGCGTATGGTGCGCACTGCTGGCGCTTCCGTCATTGTCGCTCGCCAAATGAGAGTGATCGGGCGCGTCGGCACGGGGTCTCTGAGAGGGACTGCCACAACGCTGGCCGGAAGTTGCCCACGCCCGAGGCGGGGCACGAGAGCAACGGCTGCCCCCACTTCGACGAGCGCTACTTGAGAAGCAAACTCGAGACACCGAAAGTCGATGCGTGGTGGGTGTGGGTCGCCGCGGAACATGTGACAAAACCACTCGTAGCAAATCGTTCCGTCAGGCGTGCAGGCCCACGTACGGTCGCGCACGTCCTCTGGAGTGACAAAAGCACTGCGCGCGAGCGGGTCGTCTTCGTGAACCAACACGTCGGCGACATCCCGAAAGAGTTCTTCGCTGCACAGGCTCGGCGGCATGGCCATGCCCACGCCCTCCCAGTGGTGCACTAGCGCGATGTCGAGGGCGCCGGCGGCGACGGCCGCAACCGCATCCCAGGGTTCGAACTCGGTGATCGTGACGCGAAGCTCGGGAAAGTCACTTGTGACCTGCGCGAGAAGCTGGGGGATTATCCCGCGTACCGCAGTGGAGAAGGCGCCCAATTTAAGGGTGCCTGCTGGGCGGGTGCCGGCGTCGTGCAGTCCTGAGCGGAGCTCTTCAATGCGTTTGCGCAACATAGCCCCCTCATCGACAACGCGGCGGCCAGCAGCGGTGAGCACAACGCCTCGGCCCTCTCGATCAAGCAGCTGCGCGCCGAGGTCACGTTCGAGCCGCTTGATCTGTTGCGATACCGCGGATGGCGTGAAGCCGAGATCGTTTGCGGCGGCGTGAACCGTACCTGTTCGTGAAATTGCGATGAGAGCGTCGATGGCGGCCAAATCGATCATGCACCAATTATGTAGCTAGTCCACCGGATAGTGTGCAAAACCGTGCGCTGGTGCTTCCTCATTTGAGCCGTAAGACTACTCAGCATGCCCCTTCGTTCGATACTCGCTGCCGTGCTCGTTGCCGTTATCTGGGGACTCAACTTCGTCGTGATCGATGTGGGACTTGAGGGGATGCCGCCGACGCTGTTTGTCGCGTTGCGCTTTGCCGCGGTGATTGTTCCTGCAATCTTCTTTGTTCCTCGGCCTAAGTCGCGGTTTCGCGACGTAGTACTCATCGGGCTGTTCATGAGTCTCGGGCAGTTCGGACTGCTCTACACGGCGCTCGCGATGGGGATGCCCGCGGGTCTTGCCTCGCTCGTGCTTCAAGCGCAAGTGGTGCTCACCGTGGTATTCGCGGCTCTCGCTCTGCGTGAAACTCCGACCCGCAGCCAGCTGCTCGGAGTCGTCGTTGGTGCGGCCGGACTCGTGGTGGTGGGCAGCGGTCGCGGGGCGGAAACGCCCGTCCTCGCCTTCTTCGTGACGCTGGCCGCTGCCGCATCGTGGGCCATCGGCAATGTCATCGCACGCCGGGTCGGCCGCATCGGCACAACATCCTCGCCCTTGGCCGGGCTCTCGCTCACGGTCTGGTCGGCGTTGGTTGTGCCCCTTCCGATGCTTGCGCTCGCCGTGGTGATCAACGGGGCGGATGCTGTCGGCTTCGCCCTCACTCACCTCACTGTTCCGCAGCTACTGTCGACCGCCTACACCGCGTGGCTCGCCAGCCTGGTCGGGTACGGCATCTGGAACACACTGCTTGCGCGTCATGCGGCCTCGGCCGTAGTGCCGTTCACGATGCTCGTGCCCGTGGTCGGAATGACCACCGCGTGGCTCGCACTGGGTGAAATCCCGACCGTGCTCGAAGCGGTTGGCGGACTGATGTTGCTCCTCGGCGTCGCCATAACCACGGGACTAGTGGGCCGAAGCCTCCGGCGACAGCGGCTTGCGTTGTCGTAGCGCGAAAATTTCGACAGCACCCGGCTGCTCTGAGCCAGAATCGTCGTTCCGTGCGCTTGAATGGGCGCTATGGCAACTGACAAACCCGAACCACTCCTGACGCGCGACGGTTCACCCGCCGCAGCACTCTGGAGTCTCAACTCGCGCTGGCGTCACATCAACCACGGGTCGTACGGCGCAGTCCCCGTCTTCGCGCAATTGCGTCGCCTCACTTATCTGCAAGAAGCCGAGAGCGCCCCGCAACGCTGGTTCGGCGCCGCGCCTGCTCGTGTTGCGCAGGCCCGCGCCGACCTCGCCGACTTCATCGGGGTGGATGCTGATCACTTTGGGTTCGTTCCGAACGCTAGTGCCGGCATGACGGCATCCATCCGTTCCCTGCAATTGAAACCGGGCGACGAACTAGTTATCACCGACCACACGTACGGGGCGGTCGCTTTCTCCGCCAAGCGCGAAGCCCGCCAGCGCGGCGCTACAGTGCGCACTGTTCCTATCGATCTGGATGCTTCGCCAAAACAGATTGTGAACGCGCTCGGCAAGGCGCTCGCCAAAAAACCTGCCGGCCTCATCGTCGACGCCTCCAGTTCGTCAACGGCGCGAGAGTTCCCGCTTGCTGAATTGGCAGCACTCGCTGCACAGCACGAAGTGCCCCTTCTCGTGGATGCTGCTCACGCGCCCGGCATTCAGCACCGACCTGCAGAGGGCGTGGCGGCATCCGCCTGGGTCGGAAACCTCCACAAGTTCGCCTGCGGTTTTCGCGGAACAGCGGTGCTCGTTGCCGAGAAGACCTTCGCGAAAGAGCTGTATCCGCTCATCGACTCGTGGGGAATGGATGAGCCGTTTCCCGCACGCTTCGACCAGCAGGGCACCATTGACTACACCCCCTGGCTCGCCACGGTGGATGTCATCACCGGTCTCGAAGATCGCATCGGATGGGATGCTATCCGCGCCTACATCGACACCCTGCTGAACTACTCAACCGACATCGTCGCCGATGCGCTCGATGCGGCCTCAGGCGAAGAATCGCGAGTGGATGTCGGAGCACCGGCTCCGGGAATGCGTCTGTTGCGTTTGCCCGGCACTCTCGGCGCTACCGGCCCCGAAGCTCAAGCCCTACGCCAGCGCATTACCGACACACTCGGTTTCGAGACTCAGATCACCAACTGGCGCGACACCGGCTACCTGCGTCTCGCCGCGCACGCCTACAACACGGCCGACGACTACGAGCGCTTCGCGGAAGACGTCGTGCCGACGCTCGTGAACTGGAGCCGCGAGGGCTAGCCCGTACAGTGCGCGAGAGTCCCGCGTCGTGGAGTGCACGTCGTAGCTACAACCCGGAAGCTGCGCTCGCCGCACGAACACGGTCTGCATCGACCTCGATACCCAAGCCGGGCGCGTCCAGCGCTGTCAGCCGACCCACACTTGAGTGCGATTCGGGCGCCCCGACAATGTCATAAAGTTCGTTGCGTCGAGGAGCCAACTCAAACTCATCGCATGCCTCGCTCGCGAGGGAAAGCGCGAGAGACGCCGCATACACGAGCGGTCCAGCAAACGCGTGGGCATTCGCTTTCACGCCGGCTCGGGCGCACAGCGCTGCGGCAGCGCGAAAACCGCTGACTCCCTCGACTCGCCCCGGGTCCAAACCCACGACATCCACCGTGCCCGTGCTGACGATCTCGCTCACGCCCGTCGCGTTCCACTCGCGCTCCCCGTAGGCGATAAGCACACCGCGAGCATTGTCGTGCAAGTGCCGGTAACCGTCAGGATCGCGGGCTCCGAGCGGCTCTTCGAGCCACGACAGCCCTAGCGGTGCCAAAGAGTCGATGCGGTCTTGAGCTTGCTCAACACTCCAGCCCACCCGCGGACCAACATCGATCATGATCTGGGTGTGCTCGCCTACCGCAGCGCGAAGGGCCGTCATGAAGGCAATATCTCGCTCCAGTTCAACCCCCAACCGAGACGCCCCAGCCTTGCCGAAAGCAATCTTGATCCCAGAGGCCCCGCGACGAAGAACCCACTCAGCCATCTCCGAGGTCATCTCGTCCAAGTCGGAGACCGAGGCATGGCACGTAATGATCGGCTCAAGGCTTGCGCTGGCGGATGCGCCAAGCAATTGAGCCAGATTGCGTCCTCCACGATGGCCGACTAGATCCCAGAGCGCCATATCGATAGCCGACACCGCGAAACTCGCAATTCCAGCACCGCCATGCCACCAGGCGTGTGCCGCCATCGTCGCATTCGCTGAATCAGGGGAAGCCGAAGTCCCCACGAGAGCATCGGCGAAGCCGCGAACGAGAACGGCGGTCGCGCTCGCAGCCTCACGCACGATGGTGGCTGCCTCGCCCCAACCCACATGACCCGCGTCATCCACCACTCGTACCAAGCAGCTGTAGCGTGTGCTGTCGTGATCGTTGGATTCGCGGTAGGGCATCGGAAACGCCTCGACCTGCACAATGACTGGATGATTCATCGAGCAACGCTCCCGCCGTGAGCTGCACTGCGATATACGAGCTCAAGCGCCTCGGCTGTCAGAGCACCCAGAGATCCCGGCGCCGGGTTATCGCCACGCCCGAGTGCACTCTCGATGAGAGCGTGCGCGGGCCCAGACGCCTGGTACGCTCCATCGCCCTCGGAAAGACTCAGGCGGTGTTCGCCACTGTCTGGTCGATAAATCCAGGCCTCTTCGCGAAGAACATCGACCATTGCTTGCCCTTCGCTGCCCACCGCCCGAACCTGAAGATCATGCTTGTCTTTCCACGCTCCGGCATGCGCGGAGGCGCCTGAAAGCACGCCAATAGCGCCGCTTTCAAAGGTGAGGACTGCGGCGTCATGCAACTCCACCGCTGTCGTCGCTGCGCCAAACATCTGAGCGGATGCTGCAACAACACGGTCAGGAAATAGGGAGAGTGTGAGGCCCAAAGCGTGACTCAATTGCGCTTGACCATATCCGCCACCGGAGATGAGCGGATCAGTCCAGGTGGCAGTCTGCGGGGCAGAATCTTCAGCAGAATCTGGGTACGCTCCAGTGCCGCTCAAGAGTTCCCGTGTCGAGGATGACATGTGCACAGTCACGTGTTCAAGACGGCCGACCCCGACGCGATTAATCAACGCTCGAGCATCTCGGATCATCCTCATGTAGTTCCACCCGAAGGCGATCAAGAGTTCACGCTCGTTCTCTCGCGCAATCGCAACCAAATCCCAGGCCTCGGATGCCGCAATAGTCATTGGCTTCTCGCATAACACGTGAGCGCCCGCTCGCAACGCGGCGGACGCGTGCTCGTGGTGAAGCGACGAGGGCGAAGCGACGATCACCGCGTCCACTCCGGGGCTGAGTACGTCACGATAGTCGGTCGAGGCACAGGCGAAACCGAACTTGTCGCGGATGCGTGCGGCGGCATCCGCATTCGACCGGCAGACGCCGACCAGCTCAACATCGTCACGCGAGGCGAGAGCTGGCAAGTGGGCGGCCACCGCCCAGGACCCCGCGCCGATCACTGAAACTCGGATCTTCTTCATTGAATACCTCCGGATGTTGCTGGTGTTAGCCGGTCACGCGGTAGCGGCGGAGTGCTGATGCAAGAACGCTGAATCCTTCAACGAGTTGGCCCTCGTAGCCGCTTGGTGTGCCATCTTTCATTCTCCAGTCGATTCCGGAGCCGAGCCCGCCGAATGACGTGTCATCGGCAATTGTGGTGGCAAGTTCTTCGAGAACCTGCGCTGCTGTGTCATTAAGGCCGACTCGATCGAGTGCTTCGACGATCACTCGAGTGCCGTGGTGAGAGTATCCGCCTTGCTGGTAACTGCCCATGGGAAGTCCGAAGACGACACCACCGATGTCGTACTCGGGAATACGCCAGATGTTGAGTGGGATGCCGTTGCGGAAGTCCGTGAGCCCGATCGAATCCCAGGCAGCGACGAGCGATTCCATAACGCCACGCGCAGCCTCGACAGGCAAGAGTTCTGTCATGCAGGCCATTCCATTCAGCTGGGAAAACCCGTAGTCGTGCAGAGCGCCATCCTTCGAGCGCCATCCCGCTATGAGTCCCGTGTCGGAGTTGTAGAAAGTGTCGAAGTAGTTGCTCTTGAGCAGTGCTCGGCTCGCGAGAAGGCGGGCGGCGAGCTCACTTTCTCCGTGAGCCTCGAGCACGGGAATCCACAGCGACCATGTTTCGAACACCACCGCGTTGGCCCAGGCGTCTTTCCAGCCGAAAGACAGTACGTCAGCCCAACAGGTGCTCCACTGATGGTCGCCACTGTTGCCGACGCGCAACTCTGATTCAACGAGGCCGTCTCCGTCGACATCGCGAGCGAGCATGCTTTCAATTTCTCGCAGGAGGGTTGCACGGTTTCGCGCGAACCATTCTCCTGATGACTCCCACGCAGCGAACCGTGCTGCAGCGCCGAGCGTATTTGCGCTCATATGCACGTACTCGTCATCGAGACGATAGTCACCGTGAGACGTCGTTCCGCTGCCATAGCTGGGAGCGCCGTCGAGCCAGCGCTGCAATGATCGGCCCACCCACTCCATCGCCGGGAGATTCGGAACCTCATCCAGCTGCTCAGCGATAGCAGAAACATCGGCTAGCGATGTGGTGCAGTGCATCGAAGCACCGTTGTTGGAATAGGTCGCTGTGTCGCCACGGAATGGCAGAGCGGTGAGCGTGTGCCGTTCGAGCATCCGGCGAATTGCTGCTGGAGTGTCATCGCTAAGCGTTGCGAGAGTGGGGGTTTCGACGGCGAGCTCGATGTCTGCCGCATGGTGTCCCGCCGGCAAAATATAGTCTCCGAACCCTGTCGCAATCTCGCCAACTTTAAGCTCAAGGGTGTTGGTGTCGAGGGGGCGCACGGAGTCGCTGCGCCAGAGTGCATTCTCGCTGCCGCTGATACTGAGGGTTCCGTGGCGAGGAAAGTGCCAGGCGAGGGGGCCGTCGAGCAGGCCGGTCTCACCGCGGTACGTGAGCTGGCCGAGCGCACACGATGGCGTGACGCGATTGTTCGTGGCGACGTGCCACGCCGAACTGGTCCACGCGCGGCGTTCTACATCGCTCGTACGCTCGACGTGCATCCGGATGCGGTCAGCTTCGACCGTAAATTCCAGAACGTAGCTTTGGGATGCCGCCTCGCTCGTGAACTCGTAGCGCACTGTCGAGCCCCGAACCGTTGTTGTCCCGACGTAGTCGGTGTGCAGGAATCCGAGAGGCATGAGCCCGGTAGTTGCTGTAAACCGTGGGCCCTGGGCAAGATACTCGGCGTTTTGATCGCGCAACACGGGATAGACCCCCGAGGGATAAACGCCGCTGCGAACGATATCCATCGATCGCGGCATTTGCAGCAGATTGAAATGAGTATTTCCCGCTCCGTCAGCATCTAGCGCTAAGTAGGACCATGCGGGGGAAGTAAGTCGAAAACCGACCTGAAGGTGGGGTGTGTTGAATCGCACTTCAGTCTGAGTTGCGCGAGCGCTGACTTCGGGAGACTGGTGGCTGAGATCGAGGGCCGATACCGAGAGGCTGCCTTCGTTATCTGGTTCCCAGTCGTTGTTTGTTTCTCCCTCAAGTAGGAGGCCAGTGGATGCCAAATTCCATCCTGGCCACCATTCGTCGGTGGCTGCCCGTCGAACTTGGGCTACGAGTGAACTTGCTTCAAGCCCACCGAGGTTGATGCTTGCGCCTTGCGTGAGAACTTCCTCGGCGGTGGATCTCAAGTGGCCTACCTCGCGCCAACCGTTTTCGCCGTTCTCTGTGAAGACCACGACGTCGAGCGCAGCGTCAATTTCTTGCCCGCTTGCGCACTTATGGTATCCGGGTGCTTGGGCGACCGAGAGTCTGTTGAAGACCGCTGGTTTGTTCGTAAAGATGGCCCGCTGGTGAATGATTCGCTGGTCTGGCGCGCTTTCTTCTCTGTCCGTCGGAGTGCTCCACAACGAGCGCGTGTGAAGCCTCATAGGGGCGGCCTTTTCCATCTCCCACGACGGTGTGGCGAGTGGATGTGAGAAGAGGTTCATCAAAACCGGTAACCTTTCCAGAAACGTTGACAGGATGAATGTAACCGACTTACGCTCTCAACGAAAGCCCCATCGCGAACACCCGAGGAAAACAAAGAATGGCCGCAAAGACGCGCACGCTATCGAAAGTGACCAACCCTGGTCAGGCCTTCGTCCTGCCCCAGCTCTTGCTCATTCTCGCCTTCATCTTTTGGCCACTGTGCGCTGTCTTCTACTACTCCACCACTCAATACGACGGGCTCTCTGAACCCATCAATGTGGGCCTCGACAACTTCGTCTTCTTGGCGACCTGGCCAGATTTCTACCGCATCCTCCTGAACAACCTTGTGCTCATCGGCGGTGTAGTCGTGTGGGTTCTCGTGCCTTTCATCATGGCCATCGCAGTTTTCCCGATGAAGGCAGCATCGACGATTCGGGCGATCTTGTATATTCCGGCAATGTTGCCACCCATCATCGTCGGTGGAGTGTTCCGCATCGTCCTCGCGGATGAGGGCCCAGTCAACGCTGGCCTTCGAGCCGCCGGCCTTGGCTTCCTCGCGCCCGGGTGGTTTACCGACCCGAACTTCGTTCTCATCACCGTTGTCGTTGTCATCGGGTGGGCAACACTCGGAAGCGGTGTGCTCTTTTATTCCACGGGGCTAGCGGCAATTTCGCCAAGCTACATCGAGGCAGCTCAACTCGACGGCGTGAACCGGTGGCAGCTGATTTGGCACATCTATCGCCCAGCGCTGCGACCCATAACGAGATTTTGGATACTTCTCTTGACGATCTCGACCGTGACCGGTTTCTTTCCCTGGATCTATGGACTCACTCAGGGTGGCCCCGGTGTGGCGTCGACGACCCTCGACTATGCCGTGTACGCGACGCTCAATCAGGGATCGACGCTCGGGCGAGGTGCCGCGATCGCGGTCGTCAGTCTCGTTTTCATCGCGCTCATTGTGCTCATTCAGACCGGGATGCGGCGTATCCGCAAGGCGGAGGAGTGGAACTAGCCATGAAGAAGAACAACTGGTTCGAAACAGTCATTGTCGCTCTTGCGCTCATCATCGTGCTGGGGCCCATTTTGTGGGTCGTACGCGTTGCCCTCAAGCCCACCGCCGAATACGTCGGCGAACCGGCCAATTTCGGCGGCACCTGGACACTCGAGAACATCGGCACGGTCTGGGTCACCGGCGGAATGGCTCAAGCAATCCTTCACTCAACGATCACCGTGGGGGTGGGGGCAACCCTTGCGGTCACTCTCGCCGCCTGCACTGGCTTCGCGCTCGCGCGCTATCAGTTCCTTGGTCGACGTTTCACGATCGCGCTCACGACTTCGGCCATGTTTCTGCCCGCAGCTGCCCTCGTGATCCCCATGTTCGAATTGCTTCAAGTGTGGGGGATGCTGGATTCACTTGTGTGGCTTGGTGTTGTGTACGGGGTCATGTTCTCCGCGTGGGCAACAGTCTTCATGCGATCGTTTTTCTCGCAGTTGCCCTCTGAAGTCTTCGAGGCCGGTGATGTGGATGGTGCTGGGCCAATCAGGCAGTTCGTCTCGATCGCACTGCCGATGGCTAAGCCCGCACTCGCGACCGCTTTCATCCTGACCTGCTTCTTGCAGTGGAGCGAGCTTCTGCTTGCTTTGTTGCTGCTGCCATCCGGCGATACGCCGACGGTCGCAGTAGCGATTGCGCAGTTCTCGTCACAGTTCCGCACCGGAGGCCCGCTTACTGCAGCAGCAATGCTCGTTGGCACGGCTCCGGTGCTCTTGCTCTTTGTTTTCGGACAAAGGTGGCTGCAAGCCGGAGCCATATCGGGGGCGGTCAAGGACTGAATCTCAGACCGCCCCCTACCCCCAGGGGTGATCGCAAGACCATCCCAGCACTACCCCAAGGTGGGCAAAGAAGCGCATCACAATCACACAATGGAGGTACGACAAGTGTCACAGATATTCACAAAACGGCGTGGACTCTCGATCGCTGCGGCAATCGGAGTTGGCGCACTGCTCGCGGGTTGCGCCAGCGGCGACAACTCAGGTTCGGCCGATTCACCGATTACCCTTCTGACCAGTGGCGATGCTGACACCACTCAGGGTCAAGGCAAGGCCATGAACGACGTCATTGCTTTGTTCACCGAACAAACCGGAGTCGAAGCAGAACAGGATCGCGTTCCCTTCGATCAGTTCTTGGCATCCGCAACGACAAAGGCGCGGGCAGGAAAGCTTGGCGATGTTGTTGAGATGTTGCCTGGCGCGAACTTCGAGTCGCTGTTCAGCTCGGTGGCCGACCTCACTCAAGAGCAGTTTGCCGATGCAGACCTTCTCAGCGGTTGGTCTGCCACGGTCAAGGACGTCGCCGATGATTCCGTATTTGCTGGTGTGCCCGTCGGTGCACAAGGTGTCGTCTGGTACTACAACAAAGCACTCTTCGAGCAAGTTGGCCTTGATCCCGAGGCTCCACCAGCTACGTGGGATGAGATGCTCGCAACGTGCGATGCCTTCAAGGCCGAAGGCATCTCTCCAATTGGGATGTCGGGAAGCGACTCCTTCATCCTGTGGTGGGCATGGTCATCCCTTTCACCGCAGTTCTTCTCTACCGAAGACGTGAACGCGGTTCGCGCCGGCGATATCCCGCTCAACGATGAGCGCTTTATGGACTCGTTGCAGCCGTTACTTGATTCCTACAATGCGGATTGCTGGAACGATGACTTCGCTGGCAAGAAGTTCACCGATGTAGAAGCAGATTTCGGTGCTGGCAAAGTCGCCATGGTCCCCGGGCTCATTTCGAATGCAATCAACTGGAAAGTGTGGGACGACAAGCTTGGCACTGACGCCTATGGCGTCTTCAACGCTCCCAAAGTTGCAGGAACCAGCCTTCAGGGTCAGTTCTTCAACCCCGTTCTGATGTACGGAGTGAGCGCGAAGTCGCAGAATCCGGATGCCGCGCTCAAGCTGATCGAGACGATGGCCTCTGCCGAAGGACAAACGATCCTGCTCAAGGAAGCAAGCCAGTTCCCGAACCGCACCGACGTTGATGTTGTCGGTGTAACGGGAAGCACCGGTGCGGGCCAGATCCTAGAAATCGTCGACGCTGTTGGTGGAGTCGACGTTGCTCAGAACCAGTTCAACGGTGCTGCGCAATCGGCGTCATGGACCAACCTCACCCAGACGATGATCTCGGGTGACCTGTCCGCGTTCCTTGACGACCTCGAGAAGCAGCAGCGCGGCTAATCGCCGTAAGCGACGAGTCCGAGCCACTACCCTCACCACGCGCTTGGTGAAAGAAAAACGGAGTTCAAAGAACATGCACAATCAACCAGTTCACGCTGAACACGATCCTCTGGATCCGCAAGCGCACGGCCTGACGATTACCCGCATCGAGACGATCCCTATGGTCGCACCGCTTGCCCGAGAGTTTCGAGGTAGCCACTACCACATGACTCATCGCGCAACGATTGTGACCCGGATCCACACCGATGCGGGAATCATCGGAGAGGCATATACCGGAGATGAACACGAGACGATGTTTGACATCGATCGCATCATTCACGAAGAACTCGCTCCCACACTGATCGGCCAAGATGCAATGGCAATTGAACGGCTGTGGGATTCCGGGTACAAAGTGACGTTCGATATTCTTCGTGATCGCCGGCTCGGACTCGTCGCCCTCGCGGCAGTGAATACTGCTATTTGGGATGCTGTCGGTAAGGCACTCAAGACGCCACTCTGGAAACTCTGGGGAGGATATCGCAATGAGTTGCCAATGATCGCGATCGGTGGCTACTACGGTGAACCTCTCGGGAGCATCGCTGATGAAATGCATCACTATCAAGAGCTGGGTCTAGCCGGGGTCAAGTTCAAAGTTGGTGGGCTGAGCGCCGCGGAAGATGCGGCTCGTATTACTGCAGCTCGCGAAGCGGCTGGAGATGACTTCATCATCTGCATCGATGCCAATCAGGGCTACAAGCCAGATGTCGCGGTCGACCTGAGCCGGCGGATCGGTGATCTCAACATCCGCTGGTTCGAAGAGCCGGTCGAGTGGCACAACGATAAACGCTCAATGCGGGATGTGCGTTTTCGGGGGCCCGTTCCCGTCTGCGCCGGTCAAACCGAATTCAGCGCCAGCGGTTGCCGGGATCTGATGGAAACGGGCGCGATAGATGTGTGCAATTTTGATTCCTCGTGGTCGGGCGGGCCGACCGCGTGGTTGCGAACCGCCGCAATCGCGACCTCGTATGACGTGCAGATGGGGCACCATGAGGAGCCGCAAGTGTCGACACACTTGCTGGCGAGTCAAGCTCACGGCACTCTCGCCGAGTGTTTCCACCCCGATCGCGACCCGTTCTGGTGGAACATGATTGTTAACAGACCAGAACTCAACAACGGCATCCTGACCCTGAGCGACCGCCCCGGGTTGGGCTGGGATCTGAACTGGGACTACATCGACCAGTATCGGGTCTCGAAAGACTAGGTGAATAAAACATGAGCGATCTCTCTGGAAACCGGCGAGGAATGGGCGAGCGTCGACAGACTCCGCCACTTCGCCGAGCAGGAATGCGAGAAGTAGCAGAACGCGCAGGCGTCGCTATCTCGTCGGTCTCCCGAGTGATTTCCGACCATCCGGATGTCAGCGACAAGATGCGTGAACGCGTGCTCGCAGCCATCGACGAGCTGGGATTTCAACCGGATGCTCTCGCCCAAAGTTTGCGCACCGGCGAGAGTTTCACGATTGGCTTTGTCGCTGCCGACATCGGTAACCCTCTTCTTGCCCAGATCGCAATGGGGGCGGAGCGTGTGCTCCGTCAACGCGGCTATTCGATGTTGGTGGCGAACTCCTTCAACGAGCCAGGGCTTGCCCTTGAGCAATTGCGGTCAATGGAGCAACGCCGTATCGATGGCTTGCTGATTTCGGTCAGTGATGAGAACGATGAGGCGCTCAATAAGGCTCTCGATTCCGCGCATTACCCGATCACACTCATCGATCGTGAAATTGCGACGACGTCGGCCTCGGCAGTGCTCAGCGACCATGCTCAAGGTATCCGGGCGGCGGTTGAACACCTGATTTCGCTGGGGCATCGGTCGATTGCCCTCGTTAACGGTAGTTCTCAAGTGCGACCATCGCGTGAACGAGCGGAGACTCTGGCCGCGGTAGCGAGTGAGTACCCGAACGTTGTGTCGACCATCCGAATGGGCGATTTCAGTGCTGAGCACGGTTATAGCGCAACCATTGAGCTGATGAGCGCTGCGGATGCTCCCACTGCTCTGATTGCAGGAAGCAACCAGATTCTCGTCGGAGTGTTGCGCGCGTTGCGCGAGCTCATGCTCGACATTCCCGGTGATGTCAGCCTCGTCACGTGTGACGACGTGGCGCTTTCCGAGTTCCTTACTCCCGCGATCAGCACCATTTCGCGCGACCCTGCCGAAATTGGCCGCACCGCTGCTGAGCTCGTACTGGCTCAGCTGGGTGGCGCCGAAAGCGAAGAAGCGCATTTACCAACAGGATTCAGAACCACAGACAGTTGCGGTACCCCGCGACAGAAGTAGGAAGTTGTGAGCTAATGACGTACCACCCTGTGAGCCCAACGCTCGCTGACCCACTGCCCGCAGATGCCCTTGAGCTATTGCGTTCGATGTATGAGATCCGGTTTTTTGAAGACGAGATCATGGGTCTTTTCAGCAAGAATTTGGTGCGAGGCAGTACGCATCTTTGTCAGGGGCAAGAGGCTGTCACCGTTGGGGTGTGCAGTGCGCTCAGCCCAGGTGACACGATGACGTGCACGTATCGCGGCCATGGTGCCGTGTTGGCGATGGGGGCTCCCCTTGACCGCGCCTTTGGAGAGATCCTTGGGCGGGCAGGCGGGCTGTGTGGGGGCAAAGGCGGCTCCATGCATCTTGCCGATGTCTCTGTCGGCGCTTTGGGATCGAACGCGATCGTTGGCGCTCACCTCCCGACGACCGTTGGTGCCGCTCTTGCCTCAAGCTATCGGGGCACTTCTGAAGTGAGCGTGGCGTTCTTTGGCGACGGCTCCACCAACATTGGGGCATTTCACGAATCCCTCAATATGGCCGCAATCTGGAAGTTGCCGGCGATTTTTGTCATCGAGAACAACCAATACGGTGAGTATTCGACGATGGCGTCGACTACCCCCGTTGAACGCTTGAGCGATCGAGCTGCGGCTTATGGCATGCCGGGAGTCTTCGTCGACGGCAATGATGTTATCGGGATGCGCGCCGTTACGACCGAGGCTGTCGAGCGTGCTCGAGCGGGCGAAGGTCCGACACTCATCGAGGCCGATACCTACCGCCACAGCGGTCATTCGCGCAGCGACCCCGCCAAATATCGGCCGGAAGACGAAGTTAAATCGTGGTTTGCCCGTGACCCCATTGTGAAATTGCGCGAGGCGATTGAGGCTGCAGGTGGGGCGGATGCTGCTGCCGCTGTTGAGCGCGCGGCCCGAGACGAAGTCGCCGCAGCCCGAGATCTCGCACTCACGTGGCCTGAGCCAGAACTTTCTGCCGGAATGGAGCACATCTACTCATGAGCGACACCCTCAACTATCGCCAAGTTATTGCTCGCGCTATTGCTGATGAGATGCGCGACGATCCCGATGTGTTCATGATCGGTGAGGATATTGGTGCAGCAGGCGGGGCGTTTAAGACATCCGCCGGGCTGTTTGAAGAATTTGGGCCACGCCGCGTTCGAGACACCCCGATATCGGAGCAAGCAATTGTTGGTGCAGCTCTCGGCGCAGCGATCATGGGTTTGCGTCCCATCGCTGAAATTATGTTTGCCGACTTCGCGGGCGTCTGTTACGACCAAATTGTGAATCAGGTCGCCAAGCATCGTTACATGACGGGCGGGCAAGTGACGGTTCCTTTGACGATTCGCATGGCAAACGGCGCGGGTACGGGATTCGCGGCTCAGCACTCTCAGGCTGGTGAGAATTGGTTCCTGAATGTCCCCGGTCTCAAAGTGGTCGTTCCCGGAACTGTTGAGGATCTTTATGGCTTGCTTCGTGGCTCGATCCGTGACAACGATCCGGTGCTTTTCTTCGAACACAAGGGACTGTTTTCGTTGAAGGGCGAGGTGCCAACAGGCGACGACGCCGTGCTGCCTTTGGGGGTGGCCGCCGTCGTGCGAGAGGGCTCGGATGTCACGATCGTCGCAACCCAGCAGATGCGTCACCGTGCGGTGGAGGCGGCGGATGCTCTTGCCGCAGCCGGAATCGAGGCTGAGGTTATTGATCCGCGCACGCTGATTCCTTTCGATGACGATGCTGTTGCTCGTTCACTGGCGAAGACGTCACGACTGCTCGTGGTGCAGGAGTCTCCGCGCGACGGCAGTTGGGGTGCATCGTTGGTCTCGCGAATGACAACAGAACACTTCACGCTGTTGGATGCTCCACCTTCGCTGCTCTCCAGCCCGGATACACCCGTTCCCTACGCTTCCATTCTGGAAGAGGCGTGGCTGCCGTCCGTCGACGCGATTGTGGCGAAAGCGAAAGAACTCGTAGCGTTCTAAAGTTGTCTCGACAAAAAGCGAGCGCCCGACCCATCAGGGTCGGGCGCTCGCTTTTTCACGTTGTGTGATGAAGGCTGCTGTTAGGCGGTGCGAGTTTCCTCGTCGTCTTCATCGTCTTCGGTGTCGTACGTGTCGCTGTACGAATCACCAGCGGAGTACTCCGGCCACTTCTCACTGTCTTCGGAAACCGGGGCAGTGTTTTCTGATCCGCTCAATTCTCGAGCGAGCGCGCCATAGTTGGTGTCTGGGCTGAAGTACTTCAAATCCCGAGCAACCTTGGTGTGCTTTGCCTTTTGACGGCCGCGTCCCATGCGAGACCCCCTCATACGTCTGTCCCGGTGCACTGACGGTGGCCAGCGAACGAGCGAACAGGGATGGATGAAAACTAACCTGAAGTTTAGCACGCACGACAGAGAGGTCTTGGTTGGCGGTGCACAGGTGTGGTTGGGGCAGGTAACGTTAGCCCGTGACATCCACCACTGAAACCGACACCTCTGTTGTCGTGATTGGTGCTGGCCAAGCGGGATTGTCGGTCGCCTACTATTTGCGGCGACTTGGTCTCGATCCCGGCAACGACTTTGTGCTCCTTGATCGCGGCCCCGGAACCGGTGGCGCCTGGCAGCACCGTTGGGAAGCGTTGCGCATTGGTTCTGCCCATCGCATCAACGATCTGCCAGGGCTCGATGAACTCGGGTTGAGTTTTGAAACCGCTGACCGCCACATGCCAGCCAAGAAAGTCGTGGCTGACTACTACCGTGCGTACGAAGATCATTACGACTTCAAAGTGGTTCGCAACGCCGATGTTGTGGCCGTCGACAACTTTGGTGAACACCTCAACGTGACGTTCACGCTCGATGGCGAGGAAACGAAAACGGTCAGCACGATGCTGGTCATCAATGCGACTGGCACGTGGGGCGCTCCCTTCATTCCCTGGTATCCGGGGCTCAAGTCGTTCGAAGGGCGCCATTTGCACACGAGCGAGTATCGAAGCGCTCGAGAGTTCACCGACCAGAGTGTCGTCGTGGTGGGCGGTGGTACCTCAGCAATCGGGTTCCTGCTCGAGTTGGAAAACCTTGCGGCCAACCTCACCTGGGTCAGCCGACGCCCCATCGACTTTCTCGAAGACGGTCCCCTCAATCTCGAAGCGCGCAAAGAAGCAGTGCTCATCCAGGATGAGGCGGCCCGGGCCGGCCGAGTGCTGCCCAGCATTGTCAGCGGCACTGGTGTTCCTCGTACCCGCCGCATCCAAGCAGGCATTGAGCGAGGCGTTCTGACGCCACGACCCATGTTTTCGAGCATTGAGCCGGATGGTGTTCGCTGGAAAGACGGTGCGTTTCAGCAGGCAGATGCCATCATTTGGTCCACGGGTTTTCGGCCAGAACTGCGCCACCTCGCGCCCTTAAAACTGCGTGAAAAAGAGGGTGGCGTTTCTGTCGGGCAAGGTGTCGCATGGCGGGACCCTCGCATCTTCTTCGCGGGGTACGGCCCGCAAGCATCCACGATCGGTGCCAACCGAGCGGGGCGGATGATCGCCCGTCAGGCCATCGCCACCCTCAGCAAGATGCAAGCCATGAAGAACGGGCGCTAGCGCTCCCAGCCGTCAGGATTAATGACAGCCGCGTTGATTAGGCTCACGGCATGATCACGACGCTGGCAATTGAGGGATTTCGGTCGCTGCGACATGTAGTGCTTCCGCTGGCGAGGCTCACGGTTATTTCGGGCGCGAATGGCGTCGGCAAATCGAGTGTGTATCGCAGTTTGCGGTTACTGGCCGAGGTCGGTCAGTCTGGCGCGATTGCTGCACTAGCGCGTGAGGGTGGATTGCAATCACTGTTGTGGGCGGGGCCAGAGTCGGGGGCGACCGCTGCACGGCAATTCGGGCATCCGGTTCAAGGAACGGTGCGCCGCAACTCTGTCGCGTTGAAGCTTGGCTACGCGAGCACAGGTTTTGGGTATGCGGTCGACTTCGGGTTGCCGACAGACCAGAGCACAATGTTTGCCCGTGATCCTGAGATCAAAGCAGAGTCAGTGTTCAGCGGTGCAGTTTTGCGCCCAGCTACAGCGCTGACCGAACGACACAACGGTGCAGTTCGCGTCAGGAATTCTGGTGGTGAGTGGATTCCGCACGACTACAGACTTCGTCCAACCGAAAGCATGGTGGCGGCATTCGCGGACCCCGTTGCAGCTCCCGAACTCATGGAAGTGCGCCAGAATCTGAGTTCTTGGCGCTTCTACGATCATTTTCGAACGGACCCTCAGGCCCCCGTTCGGCAGCCACAGTTGGGCACCCGCACTCCCGTCTTGGACCACAGTGGCACCGACCTCGCCGCGGCGCTGCAAACCATCACTGAATTTGGCGACCGTGCGCTACTCGATCGCACTATCGCTCGAGCCTTTGACGGTGCATCGGTGAAGGTGCACGCGCAAGACGGGCTCTTCTCTCTCGTCATGGTGCAGCCAGGGTTACTGCGCCCACTCGAGGCGAACGAGCTTTCGGACGGCACGCTGCGGTTCTTGCTGCTCGTCGCGGCACTACTGTCGCCCAGCCCGCCCACTCTGCTCGTACTGAACGAACCAGAGACCAGCTTGCACCCCAGATTGCTTGCCCCTCTGGCTGAACTCGTTGAGGCAGCATCCGCGCACACACAAATCGTTGTGGTTTCGCACGCCTCCGGTTTGGTCGACGAACTTGAGGAAGCGGGAGCGAGTCGTATTCACCTCGAGAAGCGCGACGGTGAAACCAGCATTGAGGGCCAAGGAATGCTTGACGAACCAGCGTGGAGTTGGCCGAAACGCTAGCGCGCGGCCGCCGTGCACCTTTATGAAGCGAGTGCGATGAGACCGAAGTAGGTGGCGGCTGCGACGCCAATGCCGACGACGAGGTTGGCGAGCACGCTCACAACAGCAACCCGCACTCGCCGAATGTTCACGATCTGCATAGTCTCGACGCTCAGTGTGCTGAAGGTCGTAAGGCCCCCGCAGAGCCCGGTCAGCAGAATGATCTCTAGATTCGGGTCGATAGTGCCGACATGAGCCATTCCCGCGAGAGTTCCGCCTAGAGCAGATCCAACGATGTTCACGACCAGTACCGCCCACGGAAAGCCGGTGGTTGAAGAGAAAGCGCGTGCCGTCAAGTAGCGCAGCACAGCCCCAACCGCGCCGGCTCCGAGGATCGCAAACACTACCCCGGCGGTCATTCGTTCACCAGGTCAGGGCGGCGGTTGCGGCTGAAGCCCAAGCGGAGCCCCAGGGCGGCGGCGGCAAGCCCGAGCACTGCCGTGGCTGCAACATAAATGAGCGCTGGTACCCACTGATTGACGCCGATGAGCTGAACCGCAGCGACGGCGAGGGCCGAAAAAGTGGTGAAGGAACCCAGCAGGCCCGCTCCCAGTCCCGCGCGCGCCCAGGCCGGCGACGGTGCCCACAGTTCGGCGACGACGAGCGCGAGAACGAAACTGCCAGCAATGTTGGCGACGAGGGTCGACAGCGGAAAGAGACCGTCATCCGTAGCGAAGACGAGATCGAGGGCGAAACGCATCCCGGTGCCGAGCGCGCCGCCCACAGCGACGGCAGCTATTTCGCGAATCATGCGCTGCCTTTCGTGTGCCAATGCTCAAGCGGGTGCTGCCTACACGATCACCCTAAGGCAAGCGGCAGGTGCTCGATGCTATTCGCCCCACCCATGTCGCGCGCTCTTAACACAGCGTTGCTCAAGCAGTCTTAGACTGAGGCAATGACCCGAACCACTGCGCGCCGCCGACGTTGGCCGTGGATCGCGCTCATCGTCGCGGTAGTTCTGCTCGTGCCGATCGCGATTATTGTGGTTCCGATTCTCACTCACGAGAGCGCCGGGCAATCGAGCCAGCAGCTTGGTGACGGAGAATGGCCGCTCTCGGTGACCGCCGAGGGGGATGACGGGCGCACTCGCACCTTGACGCTCGCTGGAGAAAACGGCGAACCGATCGACACCGAGGCCCTTGTGCGCGGTGAACGGGTGGTAGTGACAGGAAGTGGCTACGACGGAAGTCGGGGTGTCTACGTCGCGGTGTGCGTCATCCCGCCAACTCCCGCAGACAAGCCAGGTCCCTGCATCGGTGGTGTACCGAGCCAGCAGCAAGAGAACGTCGCCGAGGGCACTGTGCAGTGGGCGCCCAGCAATTGGATTAACGCTGACTGGGCCTGGCGGCTCTTTGGCGCTCGCAGCTATGACGACACCACGGATGGCACTTTCACTGCGTATCTCGAGCTTGGAGATCCGCAGGGCGAGGATGCCGACTGCATTACGAACAAGTGCGGTATCTTCACGCGCAACGACCACACGGCACTCAACGATCGAGTTCAGGATGTTTACGTGCCGGTGAAGTTCGCCGAATAACGGTCGCTGCCGCTACCCGCTGAGGCAGCGACTACTGCGTAACGGCAACGTCGGGGCGCGGCTCCGGCGTCACCACGGTGTCGGCCGTGATGGCAGCCGGCACCATGAGGCGCGGAATCGTGAAGTGCACGATGGGTCCGATCAGGAGCGCGAATGCGAGCGTGCCCCAGCCGAGGTTTCCGCCCAGAATTGCACCGATCGTGAGTACGACAAGTTCGATGCTGCTGCGCACGATCCAGATCTTGCCGCCGTAGCGGTGGTGGATGCCCGTCATCAGGCCGTCCCGCGGTCCGGGCCCAAAGCGTGCCCCGAGGTAGAGGCCCGTAGCTATGCCCAAGAGCACTAGCCCGGCGACGAACACGAGGATACGCAGACCGAGGCCTTCGATCTCGGGCAGGATCCAGAGACCGATTTGGGCGCTCGGCCCGACGAGGGCGACATTGAAGACTGTGCCAATCCCGGGTTTCTGGCGGATGGGAATCCACAACAGCAGCACGACGAGGCCAATGATGTTGGTGACAAAACCAAAGGGGATGCCGGTGCTGAGCGAAACACCCTGCCCGAGAACATCCCACGGGGCGACGCCAATCTCTGCGCGAATCATGAGCGCGATAGCGATGCCGTAGAAGAACAGGCCGAAGCCGAGTTGGGCAATTCGTCGTGCCATGGTTGCGCGGGGAGTCATAAAAGTATCCAATTACGGGATTGGACTTCGAGCAAGAGGCCAATCACGCTATCGTGGCCTCATGAACAGCCTTTCTGCCCGCGCATTGGTTGTCATGATGGGCGAGTGGCGTGCATCCGGTTCGAATGCGGCCTACTCCGCCGTAGCTGACCGCATCCGGCTACTCATCATGGACGGCCGCATACTCACGTCGACACGTTTGCCTGCAGAGCGGGAGCTGGCTCTCGCGCTCGGGGTAAGTCGAACAACAGTGACGGCGGCCTATTCAGCTCTGCGCGAGGGCGGCTACGTGGAGAGCACACGGGGCTCGGGCAGTGTCGCTCAGCTTCCGCACCGCGCAAGTCTGATTCCTGATTTAGCGGCCCCGCAGATGTTGGACTTCAGTAAGTCGACGATGTCGGCAGCGCCTGAAGTGATTGAGGCCTCCCGGCGTGCGGCAGAACAATTGCCGGCGTACTTGGGGGAGTCGGGCTTCGATCCGGTCGGTCTTCCCGTGCTGCGCGAGGCTATTGCGCGCCGCTACGAAGAACGAGGCTTGCCCACGAGTCCTGACCAGATCATGGTGACGTTGGGTGCTCAGCACGCTATCGCGCTCATTTCCCGCACGCTGATGGCGCGCGGTGATCGGGCCCTCATGGAAAACCCGAGCTACCCCCACGCGCTTGACGCACTGCGTGCTGCCGGTGCGCGACTTGTTCCTGTGGGAGTTTCGACGGAGACCGGCTGGGATGCCATTGCTGTCGAGCAGGCTATTCAACGCACGAGCCCCTCACTCGCTTATCTCATGCCCGATTTTCACAACCCCACTGGGCAGTCGATGCCTGACGAGCTCCGCGAGAAAGTGCTGTCGCTCGCTGCCCGCCAGGGCACGGCGGTGATCGCTGACGAGACGATGGCAGAGCTCGACCTCGATGGCAGTGGCACTCGCTTGCCTTTTGCCGCGCACGGCAATGCCATTTCGGTGGGCTCAGTTGGCAAGACGGTCTGGGGCGGTCTGCGCACCGGCTGGATCCGTGCAGATCACGCCACCATCCGACAACTAGTGCGTGCTCGCTCTGCCGGTGACCTCGGAACGCCCTTGCTTGAGCAACTTGTCGTCACCAACGTTCTCGAAGATTTTCCTTCGATACTGGATGCCCGACGCGCCTCTTTACGCGCCGGCCGCGAGCACCTCTCTGCTCTCCTCGCCGAGCAACTGCCGTCGTGGCAGGTGCCGCACACCCCGGGTGGAATGACCGCCTGGGTCGGTCTCGGCCAGCCCGTTAGCTCGCAACTGGTGCTCGCTGCCCGCAATGAAGGGCTCATGATTGCGGCCGGTCCACGGTTCGGAATGGATGGCGCTTTTGAACGCTTCCTCCGCATCCCGTTCAGCGGGAGTGCAGCCGACCTCGAGCGAGGAGTCTCGGCGCTCGCCGCAGCGTGGTCGACGATCATCCGGCATCCGTTCTCGCCTGCCAGCAGCGAGCTCGCAAACGTGGTGTAGTCCACGGGTGTCAGGTTTAACCCAGATGTAATCTCGCGAGAGTACGCGCATTCTTGTGCGGGCTGCGAGAATTGCTCTCACCAAGAAGTGGTTTTGCAACCGCGCCCGCGTTTAACAGCAACGAAAGTTCCCTCGTGCATCTGCTCTCCGTTTTCTCTTTACGTAACCGTGCACTGATTGCGCTTGTCACGATTGTCATCGGAATTTTTGGTGGAGTGGCACTCACCTCGCTCAAGCAAGAGCTCATTCCTTCGCTGTCACTACCCCAGATTTTCATTGTGTCGACCTACCCTGGTGCGTCGCCAGCGGTTGTCGATAAGGATGTTTCGGCCCCCATCGAGGCGGCCATTCAGGGTGTTCCCGGCCTCGAGTCCACGTCGTCAACCTCGAACTCCAACTTCTCCAATATCTCGGCCTCCTTCGATTACGGCACCAATATTGCGACCGCTGAACAGAAGATTCAGCTCGCCATTAACCGCATCTCTGGTCAGCTTCCTGACTCCGCCGACACCCAAGTATTTACCTTCAACTTCACCGACTTGCCTGTCGTGCAGATCGCCGTCTCGAGTGATCTTGATGCGCGCGAACTGTCTCGCAAGCTCGAAGAATCCACTCTTGTCGATCTCAAGAAGGTCGATGGTGTCAGCGACGCAACTCTGCTCGGCACCTCAACGCAACGCGTCGTCATCACCCCCGATCCTGAGAAGCTTTTCGCGAATGGCCTGAACAACCAGGACATCACGGCGGCCCTTGACGACAATGGCGTTCTGTTGCCCGCCGGTGAAATCACGGAAGATGGCCAAACTCTCACGGTGCAGGCAGGCAACCGAATCACCTCGGTCGATGCGATTGAGGCGTTGCCCTTGCTCGGTGGCTCGAACACTGAGGTTGTCACGCTGAGTGATGTCTCGACTGTCGAGGTCATCGACGACCCTGAGACGGGAATCTCTCGAGTCAACGGTGAGAACGCCCTCACGATCGCCATCACGAAGAGCCCTTCGGGAAACACCGTCGCGGTATCAAACGCCGTCAACGATCTCATCCCTGAGTTGGAAGAAGCGCTCGGCAGCAACACTCAGTTCACCGTCGTGTTCGACCAGGCGCCGTTCATCCAAGAATCGATCAACAGCCTCACGACTGAGGGTCTGCTCGGGCTCGTCTTCGCTGTCATCGTCATCTTGGTGTTCTTGCTGTCGATCCGCTCGACGCTCGTGACCGCAATTTCGATCCCGGCATCCGTGCTCATCACGTTCATCGGTATGCAGGTGTCTGGCTACACGCTGAACATCATTACCCTCGGTGCGCTCACGATCTCTATTGGTCGAGTGGTGGATGACTCGATTGTGGTTATTGAGAACATCAAGCGACACGTCTCGATGGGAGAGCCGAAGCTTCAGGCGATTCAGACTGCCGTGAAGGAAGTTGCGGGAGCCATCACGGCGTCGACCGTGACAACCATTGCGGTCTTCTTGCCGCTCGCTCTCGTCGGCGATGTGACCGGCGAACTGTTCCGGCCCTTTGCCTTGACAACAGCAATTGCGCTCGCGGCGTCGCTTTTCGTTTCGCTCACGATTGTGCCGGTGCTGGCGTACTGGTTCCTTGGCAACAAAACTGCTCCGCGGCACACCGAAGCAGCTGTCGAGCATCCTCATGCCGCTGGCCTGCCACAGGAGGAGAAGACCACCGCACTCCAGCGCGGCTACCTCCCCGTCATCCACTGGACGCTCAAGCGCCCGGTCGCGACCCTGCTAACCGCTGTGCTTCTTCTCGGCGGAACCGTCGCGCTCGTGCCGTTTATGAAGACCAACTTCATCGGTGACAGCGGTCAAAACACGCTGACAGTGAGTCAGACGCTGCCGCTCGGGGCAAGTCTCGAAGCTCGCGACGAAGCCGCAAAAAAGGTCGAAGAAGTGCTGACCGGCATCGAGGGCGTTGAGACTGTTCAGCTGTCAATCGGATCCAGTGGTGGCTCTCTGCGAGCCGCTTTCTCAAGCGGTGGAGCGAGTACTTTCTCACTCACGACCGACCCCGAAGTCGATCAGGTTGAGCTTCAGAAAACCGTGCGTGACGCGGTTGCTGATATCGACGACGCGGGTGAAATCACGCTCGCTTCTGCATCGAGCGGTTTCGCATCGAGCGACATCGAGATCAACATCACGGCGACGAGCGATTCTGAACTGCGCGAAGCCTCGGATGCCCTGCTTGAGCAGGTACGCGACCTCGATGTCGTTGCCGAAGCCACGAGCAACCTCTCGGAACAGCAGCCCTTTATCTCCATCACGGTGGACCGCGAGAAGGCCGCGAAGCTCGGCCTCAGCGAGATCGCTGTCGGCGGAATTGTCGCGGGGGCAATGAACCCGAGCGCTGTCGGAAGTGCCGTCATTGACGAGGCAACTCTTTCGATCTACATCCTCAACGAGTCGGCGCCTGTCACTATCGCCGAACTTCGTGATTTCGAGATTCCGAGCGCTGCTGGTCTAGTTCCGCTCACTGACGTTGCAACGGTGGATGTCGAAGACGGGCCCGCGAGCATCACTTCGGTGAAGGGCGTACGTAGCGCCACTCTCAGCGTGACGCCGGGCAGTGACGATGTCGGCACAGCATCCGCGTTGGTTGCCGCCGCCGTGGAGGAAGCCGATCTTCCTGCGGGAGCTTCGGCCGAGCTCGGCGGCGTGGCAACCGAGCAGACGGATGCCTTCCAGCAGCTTGGTCTTGCCCTTCTGGTCGCGATTCTGATCGTGTATGTCGTGATGGTTGCCACCTTCAAGAGCTTGCGCCAGCCGCTGCTGCTGCTTGTATCGGTTCCGTTCGCCGCGACCGGTGCCATCGCGTTACAGGTTATTTCGGGCATCCCGCTCGGTGTTGCTTCGCTTATCGGTGTGCTCATGCTGATCGGTATCGTCGTCACGAACGCGATCGTGCTCGTTGACCTCATCAACCAGTACCGTGCGCGCGGAATGCGGGCCCGGGAAGCGATTGTCGAAGGTTCTTCTCGCCGACTTCGCCCCATCCTGATGACGGCAGCCGCCACAATCTTCGCGCTCCTGCCGCTCGGAATTGGTCTTACGGGTGAGGGTGGCTTCATTTCGCAGCCGCTCGCCATCATCGTGATCGGTGGACTCATCTCGTCGACGCTGCTCACGCTTATCGTGTTGCCGGTGCTCTACTACGTTGTCGAAGGTGCCAAGGAGCGTCGCGAAGACCGCAAGTCTGCTGGCACTGACCGCAAGAGCCGACGCGCAGCCAAGAAGGCCGGTCGCGCGACTCCCACGGCGGCGACTGCGGAGTAGAAGTTCTCTCGATCACTCGCCTCAGCTGGGCTCTACGCTGAGCGCGCTCCGATGTGCAGGAGCCGCAGTTGTTCGCAAACAACGAGCATGTGAGGGGCGAAGCCCTTCGGGCTCTCGGAGTGTTCACGCCAGTATCGCTCATGAACTGTGCGCCAATGCGAAAGGCTTCGGTCGCCCTCACCCTCCGCGAAGGCGTGAGATTCGGGAACCTCATCGAAAGGGATCAGATCGATCGCCGTGGTCTCCAGCAACGCGCGGGGAACTCCGCGTCCGTCGAGGATGATGTTCAGCCAGCCCACTTCAGGTAAGGGGTCGCCAGTGTGTTCATAGTCCCAGAGAGATGACGCTGTTGCGGTCTTAGTGCCGGCTAACACTAGGTCTAAAAGGCCATCGGCGTGGCCGGGGGTTGCGCCGAAAGCCCATGCATCAGGGGCCGCCTCGGGGAGTCCCTGAATCGCGGCGCGGCACTCGCGCCAGAATTCGTCAACCGTCAGGGTTGTGCTCATCTACTCATCCTAAGTTGACGCTCTTTTCCCGCGCCGGAACCCACGGATGTTCTAGGCTGGTGCGGGGAAACGGAGATTCTGTCATGAACAATGCTTGGGGTAATGGCACGCTGGGCCAGTCGATTCCGGTGCCGGTCGTGCACTCGGATCAGTTTGGTTGGGCGCGCAATCAGTGGGCAGACCAGCCTGTTGTCTGGCCGAAGTCACCGCCGCGGGTTGCTCCGCTCACCGTGACTACTCACGTTCTCCTGGGGCTGTTCCTGATCGTTGGTCTCGCGGGCGTCATCCTTTATCTCATCGAATACCTCGAAGCGTCGGCGGTTGATTCGAATCGGCAACTGGTTCTCGGCGCGATCGTGGGCGACCTTGCCATTGCGCTAATCGCGGCGACTTTGGCTAGGTTCAACTTTGCCGTCGGTTTTGCTCGAGTCTTGTTCTTGTTTTTTGCTGTGACAGCGGTACTTGGTTTGGCTTGTGGCGTTCTGGTCATTGTGCGGGACCACGATCGTGCATTCGAGTTTGAGACCATCCCGCAGTTGGCGAACTTACCCTTGCTCATCGCGGGCGCAGTCTTTGTCGTTCTCGCAATCGTTGTGTGGAGAAGTCTCATAACGCAAGTGAGCAGTTTCGCCCACTGGCGTGGAAACGTACTCACAGCGCTCAACACCGTCTTTCCTCACGGCCGGCGCGAGCGGGTCTTTGCCAGCGAGCCCGTCATGATTGATGAGAATTCGGGTGAACTCGAACGCCGTCTCGCTGTGGCCGAACGCCTCACAGCTCCCTTACTCGAGCAGCTGCTGCGGATGCCAGGCGTCACGATTGTTCAGGGCATCGAGGTGCCGGGCTCACGCACGACCCACGTCGGGCACGCTGTCGTCGCGGGCAACCAGATCGCATTTATCGATTCCTTGCTCTGGGCTCCAGGCGAGTATGTCTTGGATGCTTGGGGTCGCGTGGTCCGAGATGGAAAGATCGACGAACATATCAACGTGACCACCGCACTCGCCGCTAAGCGACTTACCGAGGACCGTCCTCAACTCATCTCTCGGTCGTGGGCCGTCGTGCACAGGCTGGCGGATGCCCCGCTCACGATCGCGACAGCCCCGCAAAATAGCGTTCACGTGGTGAGCCCGGAGGACCTTCTGCGCGAGGTTGGTGAATGGCTGGCTCCGGTGGGAGAGCAGGTTGATGCCTTCGCCCTGCAGTTCGCGATCAATTCGCGCCTCAAGTAAACCGGCGTGCTCTACCTCGTTCTCGCTATTGCGCGCCGAATGCAGTAAAGTTGATAAGTCGGCTCAAGACAGCGCGAAATCTCGCGTATGGGTTTGTAAGTCTTGCGGGCCGGTTTGCCAGTCCATCCAACTGGTGACAATCACACGAATGTATGTGACGGCCTCGGTCAAAGACTGCCCGGGTTCAGTAGTGCAGCGTACGAATGTTCAAGCTAGTTAGAAGATGACCAATTGGTGTCTACCAAGTCGGTTTCTCGCTAATTAAATGGTGAGCGTTGGCGTGCGCGCGTGCTCCACGCACTAGATGTGTTCCATCTAAGAACAACCCGGAAAGAACTATGCCTAATTTCAATAAACCTGCCACGGGTCGTGGCAACAAAAACTTCAACTCCGGTGCGCCTAAGCGCGGCGGTTCACGCAGCGAAGGTCACCGCGGATTCCGCCCCGATCAGGGTGAAGCTCCCAAGCGTCGCTGGAGTGCGGATGACCGTGCTGCTCGTACCGGTGACCGTCGCCCAGGTTCGGCTCGCCCCAACCGCGACGACCGTCGCCCCGACTGGACACCTCGCGAGAAGCCTGCCCGTGGTGGACGCCCCGAATTCGGCGACCGCAACGAGCGTCCCTCGTATGGCGACCGCCCGCAGCGCAACGAACGTGGTGCCTATGGTGACCGCAGCCAGCGCGACTCGCGTCCCGAGCGCGGTGGCCGTCCTTCGTACGGTGACCGTCCTGAGCGTGGTGGTTACGCCGGTCGTTCAGAGCGTCCCTCGTATAACGATCGCGGTGCATCCGCTGGTCGTGGTGAGCGTCCTTCGTACGGTGACCGTCCTGAGCGTGGTGGTTACGCCGGTCGTTCAGAGCGTCCCTCGTATAACGATCGCGGTGCATCCGCTGGTCGTGGCGAGCGTCCTTCGTACGGTGACCGTCCTGACCGTGGCGGTCGTCCTGAGCGTGGTGGTTACGCCGGTCGTTCAGAGCGTCCCTCGTATAACGATCGCAACGATCGTGGTGCATCCGCTGGTCGCAGCGAGCGTCCCGCGTACGGTGACCGCCCCGAGCGCGGTGGCCGTCCTTCGTACGGCGACCGCAACGAGCGCCCGCAGCGCACCGAGCGTCCGTCGTACAACGACCGCAACGATCGTGGCGCACGCCCCGATCGTTCAGAGCGTCCCTCGTACAACGATCGCGCCCAGCGCACCGAGCGCCCCTCATACGGTGACCGTAACGACCGTGGTGCATCCGCTGGTCGCGCCGAGCGCCCGTCGTACAACGACCGTGCACAGCGCACCGAGCGTCCTGCGTACAACGACCGCGCCCAACGCTCAGAGCGTCCCGCTTATGGCGACCGCCCCGAGCGTGGTGGACGCCCGTCGTACGCTGACCGCGCCGAGCGCCCGCAGCGCACCGAGCGTCGCGAAAGCTCCTACTACCCGAACCGTGACGAGAAGTCGTCGCACGAGATCCAAGAAGATGTTGTTCTTGAGCGTCTCGAAGCCAAGGTAGTTACCGCCAGCGAGGTTGAAGGCAAAACCTTTATCGACCTCGGCATCGGTTCTAACATCTCGCGTCAGCTCGCATCCATGGGTGCAGAGTCGCCGTTCCCCATTCAGGCAGCAACCATCCCCGACGTTCTCGCCGGCAAGGATGTTCTTGGCCGCGGAAAGACCGGATCGGGCAAGACCATCGCTTTCGGTGCGCCCCTCGTTGAGCGCCTCATGGAAAACAACGGTGGCAAGGACCGTCAGATGGGCCGCAAGCCACGCGCCCTCATCCTGGCTCCGACTCGTGAGCTCGCTCAGCAGATCGACCGAACCGTTCAGCCCATCGCTCGCAGCGTTGGCCTGTTCACCACGACCATCGTGGGTGGCGTTCCCCAGTACAAGCAGGTTGCCGCGCTTCAGCGCGGTGTCGATGTCATCATCGCGACTCCCGGTCGTGTTGAAGACCTCGTACAGCAGGGTCGTCTCGACCTCAGCCAGGTGAAGGTTACTGTTCTCGACGAGGCCGACCACATGTGCGACCTCGGGTTCCTTGAGCCCGTTCAGCGCATCCTGCGCGAGACGAGCGATGGCGGCCAGAAATTGCTGTTCTCTGCGACTCTCGACAAGGGTGTTGCGACGCTCGTCAACGAGTTCTTGGTTGACCCGGCCGTGCACGAGGTCGCCGGTGAAGACCAGGCTTCCTCCACGATCGACCACAAGGTTCTGCTCATCGAGCAGCGCGAGAAGCGTGCCATCATCCGCCAGCTTGCTGGTGGCGACGGCAAGACTCTCGTCTTCACTCGTACGCGTGCGTTCGCAGAAGAAATGGCTGACTACCTAGAGGATGCCGGAATTCCGGCCACGAGCCTCCACGGTGACCTCAACCAGTCGCGTCGTACCCGCAACCTGCAGCAGCTCACGAGCGGACGAGTCAACGTGCTCGTCGCCACTGACGTTGCAGCCCGCGGCATCCACGTGGATGACATCAGCCTCGTTATTCAGGCTGACGCCCCCGAGGAGTACAAGACGTACCTGCACCGCGCCGGCCGCACCGGTCGCGCAGGCAAGGTCGGAACCGTGGTCACGCTCATCAACCGCAACCGTCGTCGCAAGATGGACGAACTGCTCGGCCGCGCCGAAATCGATGCTGAGTCGATCGACGTAGCGCCCGGCGATGCTGTTATCGACAGGCTTGCAGCGCTCTAACTAGCGCGCAGCTCACTCGAGCATAAGAATGCCCCGGATGCCCCACTCGCGTGGTCGGTATCCGGGGCTTTCTGTCTTTCACGGTACGCACGAAACGCTCTCGTAGACTCGCACCATGAACGAGAAGAAATCAGTCGCCGCGCGCGCTGGCGCAGCGGTAGGGCAGGGCGTCAGCACAGCCGCTCACGGAACGCGCGCAGCGATCCGCAAAAACCCGAAAGCTAACCGCGTGTATCGCACGACAGTTGGTGTCGTGGGTGGCACGACGGTCGCGCTTGGCGTTGTACTGATTCCGTTGCCCGGCCCCGGTTCGCTGGTTGCTCTCGGTGGGTTGGCGCTTCTTGGCACCGAATTCGAGCCGGCGACGAAGGCAAGCGGCAAAGCGAATGCTCTTGCGCGCAAGGCGCTCTCCGCGGCGCAAGAGAAGCGCAAAAAGCGTGCCGCTCAACGAGCCGAGGCCTACTCTGAAGCTGACGCCGACGCTGAACACAGCGCTTCATCACCGAAATAGTCCGCTGCCGATCGCTTTCAGCACAGCAGTACGTGCTCATACTCGGGAGAGCACGAAGCAAGACGCCGCCACATGTTCAGGAGCGCCGTCGCGTTGTCAGTTTTGCGTCGCGGAGTTTTGTCAGGGTTCGACCGTATTGTTCGGGCATGACTTCTCATGATGAAACTCAAGACGAGCCGATGATGGATGGCGCGACCGACGCTTCGGCGGGCGCTAAACGGCAGGGCAAAAACGACCAAATCGAGGCCGACGCTGCGCGCGACAGTGCGCTCGAAGACAGTGCTGTCGAAGACAGCGTTCGCAGTGTTCGCGCGGTCGGCGAGGATCGGACTGCAGAAAGCGCAGACGGTAAGTAGGGTCCGCGTAGGCGGATCGTGTAGATCGCGTGCGTGGCGGTTCGTGCGCGACTGTTTTCGCGGGAGCTGCGCTGGCGCATCCCGAACAAAACACAAATGTGGCGGTCGTCGCACAAGTGCAATAGAGTGTCGTCATGTCGGACACTCACAATGAACGCGCCCTAGAAGACGAGATCGTTACCGACTTTAGCGAGCGGATGTCATACGGCTCGTACTTGGAACTCGACACGCTGCTGAGTGCGCAGTCTCCGCAAAGCAAGCCCGAGCATCACGACGAGATGTTGTTCATCATCCAGCATCAGACCACCGAGTTGTGGCTTAAGCTCGTGATTCATGAACTCGTCGCGGCCCGTGATCTCATTGCCGGCGACAATCTATCGATGGCGCTCAAGCGCATCGCGCGCGTCAAGCACATCCAGCGCACCCTCACCGAACAGTGGTCGGTTCTTGCGACGCTCACTCCGAGTGAGTATTCGCAGTTCCGCGACTACTTGGGCAGCTCATCCGGTTTCCAGTCCTACCAGTACCGTGCGGTCGAGTTTCTGCTCGGCAACAAGAATGCGGGAATGCTGAAGGTATTCGAAGCGCAGCCTGAAGCTCACGCTCTGTTGAGCAAGCTGTTGGCCGAGCCGAGTGTGTACGACGAATTCTTGCGCTACCTGAGCCGGCACGGTTACGAGATTCCGGATGCCGTTCTCAACCGCGATGTCACCCGCGGGTATGAGCAAAACGAGCAGCTCATCAACACCTTCCGTCATATCTACGACAACGAGAGCGAACACTGGCTCGCCTACGAGGCCTGCGAAGAGTTCGTTGACCTCGAAGAGAACTTCCAGCTCTGGCGCTTCCGTCACATGAAGACGGTCATGCGCATTATTGGTACGAAGCGGGGAACGGGTGGCTCGAGCGGAGTTGGTTTCTTGCAGAAAGCTCTCGACCTCACCTTCTTTCCTGAGCTGTTCGCCGTGCGCACCGAGATCGGTCGCCCGTGACCGCGGAACCCGACCCGGAATCCGGCTCCGACTCGGCTCTCAGCGTCGACTACGCCGTCGATGGCTATTGGCTGCGCCAATGGCACGGTCCCGCGACAGTGCGCGTCAGTCCGCACGGCATCCGAGCGATAGCGGATGCCGCAAGCCCGAATGCGATCCGTCTTCCGGGAGTGCTGCTTCCGGGCTTTCGCGACGCGCACGTGCATCTGGGCCTGACGCAGCCGCGCGCTCTCGTGGCTGGGGGTCTCGCGGCCGTTGACGATCTGGGTGGTCATCCTGATCGCCTTCGTGAGTGGGCTCGCGATGACGCGGTGCCGGCGCTGAAGTATGCGGGGGCATTCATCACCGCTCCTGGCGGCTATCCGAGTAAGCGAGCTTGGGCTGCGACCCTCGCGGTCGCTGAAGTGTCAACGGGTGAGGAGGCTATGGCTGCGGTCGCCGAGCAGCGTGCGGCTGGAGCCACGTTTGTGAAGCTCGCACTCAATGCTGAAGACGGGCCTGTCGTTGACGATGACACCCTGCAGGCGCTCGTTGATTATGCCCACAGCGGGGGCATCGAGGTGGTCGCTCACGTTCAAGGTTCTGGTCAAGCACAGCGCGCTTTCGAGGCGGGGGTTGATCGCCTCGCACACACGCCGTGGACCGAGAGGCTCAGTGATCCATTCATCCGTGAAATGGCGAAACCACACTCTCGCTTTCTGGCCGGTCGACACTCGTGGATCAGCACTCTCGACATCCATGGTTATGGCCAGCGCGGCCGTGACTTTGAGGCGGCGAGTGAGAACCTGCGACGGTTCCATGCTGCGGGCGGCACCGTTCGCTACGGCACAGACTTAGGCAACGGCGAGCTACCTCTTGGCCTCAACCAGCGTGAATTGACCGCGCTGCAGGATTCGGGTGTGCGCTACGACGCCCTTTTGCGCACACTGTGCTTGCCCGGTTTTGGCAGCGCTGTCAGCTACCTGCCCACAGTGCCGGCCGCGGATGCTGATTTCGCATCGTGGCTCATGACTGTCACCGTCGTCACCGCTCGCGACCTGCTCCAGCCCAACTTCGCCGTGAGCGCGACCCGCGCGCGCTCGGCTCGCAATGGCGACGTCGCCGTTGCTGCTGCAACAACCCCCATCCCGACCACCTGGAGGAACGACCAATGACCGACACCCACGCCCCGAGAGCTGCGCACATCGACGCCAGCGCGGCAATCGACACGAGCGCTGACGCTGCCGCAGCTCTCGATGCCGCCGACCCGCTGAAGAGCTATCCCGCTCAGTTCGTGCGTTCGGATGAAGTGCGGGCGTATCTCGACGGCAACTCGCTCGGGCGCCCGACGACTGCCAGTGCAGCACGGCTCGCTGAGTTCGTTGAGCAGCAGTGGGGTGGTCGCCTCATCCGTGGCTGGGATGAGTCTTGGTACGAATTGCCGCTGACGCTCGGTGATCGTCTCGGCGCTGCCACGCTCGGTGCCGCCGCCGGGCAGACGTTCATCGGCGACTCGACAACTGTCGTGCTCTACAAGCTGATTCGGGCGGGGCTCAGCGCACGCCCCAACCGCAGCGAGATCGTGATTGACACCGGCAACTTCCCGACCGATCGCTACCTCGTTGAGGGCATCGCGGCAGAGCTCGGCAAGACCCTGCGCTGGATCGATCCGGCGAGCGACGCGGGGGTAACCGCCAGCGAGGTGAAAGCCGCGCTCAATGAAAACACGGCGCTCGTTGTTGTCAGTCACGTCGCGTACCGCTCGGGCCACCTCGCCGATATGCGGGGAATCACAGAACTTGTCCACGATGCCGGAGCGCTCGTGCTCTGGGATCTCTGCCACTCTGCTGGCGTCGTCGACACTCAACTCGATGCCTGGGGCGTCGACCTCGCAGCCGGATGCACGTACAAATACCTCAACGGAGGCCCGGGTTCTCCGGCGTTCGGTTACGTGCGCGCCGAGCACATCGACACCATGACGCAGCCGATCCAGGGCTGGATGGGCAGCAACAACCCCTTCGAAATGGGGCCCGGTTATGCGCCCCACGCGGGTATCCGTCGCTTCATTAGCGGCACTCCATCGATCGTTGGTTCGCTCGCGATGCACGACATGCTTGGGCTCATCGAAGAAGCGGGCATTCCCGCAATCCGCGCCAAGTCGGTTGCTCTCACCGAATACGCGCTTGCGCTCATCGACCAGTTGCTAGTGCCGCTCGGCGTCACCGTAAGCTCTCCGCGGGATTCCGCCGAACGGGGCAGCCACGTGACGATCGACCACGAAAGCTTCGCCGCCGTGAATGCCGAACTCTGGAAACAGGGGATCATTCCTGACTTCCGTCGGCCCCACGGCATCCGTCTTGGACTATCGCCGCTCAGCACAACCTTCGCCGAAGTGCAGCTGGGCATCGACGCTATTCACGCGCAGCTCTCGAAATAACCGACCGTGATTCTGGATGATTTCGACTCCCGACCGGGGAGTGCAACCTCACTTCTGCGCACGTTTGTGGGTTCGCAGCTGCGTCAGCTCGGTGGCTGGATCTCGTCGGCGCATCTCGTGCGCATCATGGAGGCGCTTGGAGTGCCAGCCAATGGCGCTCGCAGTGCAATCGCGCGCGTGAAATCGAAAGGTCTCTTGCTGCCCGAGGTCGTTAATGGCCACCAGGGGTACCGAGTCAACAGTGACGCCGTGCCGATGCTCGAGAGCGGGGACCGTCGCATCTTCAGCTTCCGCCAGCAGCGCGAGGATGACGCGTGGTGTCTGATCTCGTTCTCGATTCCGGAGTCGCGTCGTGACGCGCGGCACCAGTTGCGCCGTCGGCTCGGCTGGATCGGGTGCGGTACCGTTGCGACCGGCCTGTGGATCTGCCCCGCCCACCTGAAGGGGGAGGTGTTGGGCATCCTCGATGACCTCGACCTCAGGGACTGCGCAACCCTGTTTATCGCGGGGCGACCCGAACTGAATCGGTCGTTTGCGGATGCGGCAGCGCAGTGGTGGGATCTTGACCGCTTGCGCGAATTACATGACCGCTTTCTGGCCCAGAACTCTGCTTTGGTGGGGCCCGCCTCGAGTGACGCTGAGGCTTTCGCGCGCTACATTCACGCCCTCGATCAATGGCGGGTTATTCCGTATCTTGATCCGGGTTTGCCCGACTCGGCGCTTCCTGAGGACTGGCCGGGGCGGTCGAGCCTCGACCTGTTCGGTCGCATTTCGCGTTCGCTGGCCGCCCGGGCTCACGGTTTCGCCCGCGCCACGAGCGCGTAGCGGCGCTGATCACTCGCGCAGAAGAACAACGGGTTACGCGCACATGAGCAATCCGTTTAAAACCTTGGAATGAGCTGTGGGCACGGCTATGGTCTGAAATACCCCTTATTGGGGGTAGACCGTTGATTTCACAATTCATAAGGGGACTGCCCGCTATGTATCCACGAAGCAGCAGGCCAACGAGGCTTACGATCGGGGCTCTTGCCACGTCGTGCGCCATTGCGTTGGCTACGATTACCGCTCCGGCTGCCCTAGCCGCCGAAGTAACAACGACCATTGCCGACGTTCAGGGCACTTCCGCCTCGAGCACCATGGTCGGCGACACCGTCACTGTCGAGGGTGTTGTCACCGCTGACTACCGTGGGGCTTCGGGCTACCGCGGCATCGTCATTCAGACTCCCGGGTCGGGCGGGGCGAGCGATGCTACGCCTGGCGCCTCCGATGGAATCTTCCTCTACCTCAACAACGCGAACCCGCCCGTCGCTATTGGCGACAAGGTCACCGCGACCGGCCCCGTCGATGAACGCTTCGGCCAGACTCAGCTCGGTGCCGGCTCCACGCCCGCGAGCGTAGAACTCGTCACCGCTGCCGCCGATCTCGATCCCGCCGATCTTGTGCACGCATCCGCTCTCGATGCCAGCGTCGTTGGTGCCGATCGGGAGCCGCTCGAGTCCATGCTCGTCACTCCGACCGGTGACTACCTCGTCTCATCAAGCCACCAGCTCTACAACTTCGGCACGCTCTGGCTCAGCCCAGAGGAGCTCGCCGTCAAGAGCACCGAAACCACGGATGCCGGAGCCGACGCCACTGCGATCGCCGCCGCCAACCGTGCCAGCCGTATCCTCCTCGATGATGGCTACAGCATCCAAGTTTCCAACGGGTCTCACCCCGGTGACCAGCCGTACTTCTCGGCTGACACCGTCGTGCGCAACGGCGACACCGTTCAGTTCCCGGCGAACCCTTACGTTCTCAGCTACGGCTTTGATGACTGGCGTTTGCAGCCCACCATCGCGATCAACGATGCGACCCCGGCGGAGTACCTGCCCACGTTCGAATCAACGAACCCGCGCGAAGAGTCGGCTCCTGTCGTCGGCGGAGAATTCAAGGTCTCAGCATTCAACGTCTACAACTACTTCACGACTCTGACGAGCGAAGATTCGGATGCTCGTGGTGCTGACACCGCAGAAGAGTTCGCTATCCAGCAATCGAAGATCGTGGCAGCCATCAACTCCCTCGACGCGGATGTTGTGGGCCTCATGGAGATCGAGAACTCGATCAAGTTGGGTGGAGACCTCGACGAAGCACTCATCGACCTCGTTGGTGCTCTTAACGCGGCAGCCGGTGCGGGAACGTGGGATTACGTTCGCACACCAGCAGCTCTCAACGATGCAGCCATCACTGACTTCATCACGAACGCGATCATCTTCAAGCCAGCAGCCGCCACCCCGGTGGGGGATAGCTTCACGGCGGTCGATGAGTCGGTCTGGGATATCGCGCGTGAGCCGATCGCTCAAACTTTTGAGTCGAACGGTGAACTTGTCACGGTGATCGCTAACCACTTCAAGTCAAAGGGTGGTTCGGGAACAGAACCTAGTGACGGTCAAGGCTTCTTCAACGCAGAACGCGTTGAGCAGGCCAACGCCGTCAAGGACCTCGTTGACTCGATCTCCGCTGACGAAGCCAAAAGCGACCAGGTTGTTCTTGTTGGTGACTTCAACGCCTACTCCGAAGAAGACCCCATTCAGGTCTTCACCTCGGCGGGCTACGTCGACACTCTCGCCGCAATGACCGACGACCAGTACACCTACACCTTCGATGGCGAACTCGGATCGCTCGACCACATCATCGTTTCGCCGTCGCTTGCCGACCGCGTAACTGATGCTGCCGTCTGGAACATCAACTCGCCTGAGTGGTCAGACCGCGGTTATGCCTACCCGGCGGCCGAATCGGGAACTGTCTTCCGTTCGAGCGACCACGACCCGATCAGCATCGGCCTCAGTACCGAGGCAGCGCCGGTCGAGATTGAGATTCTCACCACGAACGATTTCCACGGTCGAATTGAAGCGGGCGGTGGGGTTCCCGGTGCAGCTCAGCTCGGTGGAATGGTGAACTACTGGGAAGCGCTCAACCCCAACACCACGTTCGTCGGTGCTGGTGACTTCGTTGGTGCAACGACCTTCACGTCGTTCATTCAAAACGACCAGCCCACCATCGACGTGCTCAACGAAATTGGACTCGACACGAGTTCCTTCGGAAACCACGAATTCGATCAGGGCCGTGCTGACGTTGACGACCGCATCTTGGATGCCGCCGACTGGCCCTACCTCGCAGCGAACCTCTATGACCGGGACACCAACGCTCCGGCCTACGACGAGTACTTCCTGCAAGAGTTCGACGGTGTGAGTGTTGGATTCATCGGTGCAGTCACTGAAGATCTCAACGAACTCGTGAGCCCCGCTGGAATCGAGTCCCTCGAGATTCGCGGAATCGTTGACGAGGTAGACCGCGTTGCGGACTACCTCACCGACGGAAACGACGCCAATGGCGAAGCAGACGTTCTCGTGCTGCTGGTTCACGAAGGTGCGGCATCCACCGACATCGCAGCATCAACGGACAACTCGGCCTTTGGTCAGATTGTCACGGGCGTGAGCCCGAAGGTTGAAGCGATCGTGTCGGGTCACACTCACCTTGCCTACGACCACGAAGTCACCGTGCCCGGCATGGACCGCCCTCGCCTGGTCGTCTCGGCTGGACAGTACGGTTCCAACTACGGTCACTTTGATCTGACTGTTGACCCGGCAACGAAGGAGATCATCAACTTCGAAGCCGAGGTTCTGCCGATTACTGGCTTTGAACCTGACCTCGCCGTGCAGGCGATTGTCGATGAAGCTACCGCAGCTGCGGCTGAGCTCGGCAATGCCAAGGTCGGAGAGATCTCGGACAGCATGTTCCGTGCGGTGCAGTCGCCGGTAGACGGAACCCCGTTCCCGGAGAACCGCGGTGGAGAGTCGACCCTCGGCAACTTCGTCGCTGATGTTCAGCTCTGGGCAGCATCCGAATTGGGCGCTGAGATTGCGTTCATGAACCCCGGTGGTTTGCGCACTGACCTTGTCTACGAAGCATCGGGCGCGGGCGACGCAGACGGCGAAGTGACCTACCGTGAGGCGGCGAACGTTCAGCCGTTCGGTAACACGCTCACGACGATGTCGCTGACCGGTGCTCAAATCAAGATGGTTCTTGAAGAGCAGTGGCAGCCGGCGGGTGCGCAGCGTCCCTTCCTCAAGCTCGGCGTTTCGGAAGGGTTGACCTACGCGTACGACCCGACTGCTGCTCAGGGCGAGCGAGTGACCGCGATGTACCTCAACGGTGTTCCCGTGGATGCCGCAGCCAGCTACAAGGTGGTTGCTAACTCCTTCCTCGCGGCCGGTGGCGACAACTTCGCCACTCTGGCTGAGGGAACCGACCGCGCCGACAGCGGCCGCGTCGACCTGCAGTCGATGGTCGAGTGGTTCGAAGAGAACACCGTCGCAAGCCCACCGCTTGAACAGCGCGCCATCGGTGCTGTTGTTTCGGCTCCGGATGCCGACGGCTTCAACCCGGGAGACGACGTCACGCTCGACCTCTCCTCGCTCACCTTCAGCCGGGGCGGCTCAGGCGCCACCACGGTCGAGGTTTCGGTTGATGGAAACGTGCTCGGTTCGGCAACGATCGACCGCACCATCGTGAACACCACGGATGAGCAGGGTCGCGCAACGGTGACCGTCACGATTCCCGCCGGCACGCCTTCGGGCACGCTCGCGTTGACCGTCACGGTTCCGGGAACGGATACCGCGATTGCGGTACCGATCGAAGTTGTGACTACTGCTGAAGCCATCGAGAACACGAAGGCTCCGAGCATCCGCGGAAAGGTCGAAGTCGGCAAGACTGTCAAGGCAGTGCACGGCAACTGGAGCGTGAAGTCACCCGACTACAGCTACCAGTGGCTGCGCGATGGCGCGCCGATCGCTGGCGCGACAGATAGCCGCTACCGCATTACGACCGAAGACATCGGAACCGAGCTGAGCGTGCAAGTCACGGCCAGCAAGGATGGTTACACCGATGGTGTCGCCGAGTCCGACGCTCAATCAGTGGAGAAGATCTCCTCGAGTGTGCGGTCGAGCCTCTCTTCCTGGTTGGTCTGGGGCAACCGCTCCGTGACGGCGGATGCCAGTGTCAAGGTCGGCAAGGATGGCTCGACCGCCGGAGAGGTGACCTTCTATGACGGTCGCACCGCAGTCGGCACGAGCACGGTAGACAAGCGCGGTAATGCCTCGCTGAAACTGCCGAAGTTGAGCCGCGGCATCCACCTCATCTGGGTCGAGTACTCCGGTAACGACACAGTGAAGTCAAGCTCGAGCTTCCCGCGCTTGGTGATTGTTCTTTAGTCGCCAGTACGTAACTAGCTGAGTGAAACGAAGAGGGCCCCGCATGTTGCGGGGCCCTCTTTCGTGTAGCGCCCATTACAGAATTACCCAGTGTGATGAAATAAATTTGGTGTGCTGATTGCTACTAACTATGGTGAGCAAGCTCCCATCGATCTCCGACCTACGAAGGAACCCCTGAATCATGGCTAGTCGTATCTACAACAACGTCACCGAACTCGTCGGTAATACTCCGCTGGTTCAGCTCAACTCCGTAACAGACGGTGCTGGCGCAACGGTGCTCGCAAAGCTTGAATTCCAGAACCCGTCAGCCAGCGTGAAGGACCGTATTGGTGTTGCCATCATTGATGCGGCAGAAAAGGCCGGTGCGCTCAAGCCTGGCGGAACCATCGTTGAGGGCACGAGTGGAAACACCGGAATCGCCTTGGCCATGGTCGGCGCTGCTCGCGGGTACCGCGTTGTTCTGACGATGCCCGAGAGCATGAGCAAGGAGCGCCGAATGTTGCTTCGCGCGTTCGGTGCCGAGCTTGTACTGACCCCTGCTGGTGAAGGCATGCGCGGCGCTGTCGAGAAGGCAGCAGAGATCGTCGCAAACACTGAAGGCGCTGTTGCTGCTCAGCAGTTCGCCAATGCAGCGAACCCCGCCATTCACCGCGAAACCACGGGTCCCGAAATCTGGAACGACACCGACGGCGCCGTCGACATCTTCGTCGCCGGTATCGGAACTGGTGGAACGATCACCGGTGCTGGTGGCTTCCTCAAGGAACAGAACCCTGAGATCAAGGTTGTTGCTGTTGAGCCTGAAGAGTCGGCCATCCTCAACGGTGGAGCACCTGGTCCCCACAAGATTCAGGGAATCGGGGCCAACTTTGTGCCCGAGATTCTCGACCGCGATGTGTACGACGAGGTTCTCGACGTCAACATCACGCAGTCCGTCACGATGGCACGCCGCCTTGCTGCCGAGGAGGGCATCCTTGCCGGTATTTCTTCCGGTGCAACTGTGCACGCCGCTCTTGAGCTCGCGAAGCGCCCCGAGAACGCGGACAAGACGATCGTCGTTATCGTTGCGAGCTTCGGTGAGCGTTACCTGTCGACCCTTCTCTACGAAGACCTCGTCGACTAGTCACTCTTCGTTTTAGCTATCGCCGGTTACCACCACTAACGACGGAATTTTCTATTGTTTGCTCGAACTCGTGAAGATATTGCTGCGGTGCGCCGGCGCGATCCGGCCGCTCGCGGTGCTTTCGAGATCTGGCTGACCTATTCAGGAATGCACGCCGTGTGGGGTTACCGGTTTACGCATTGGTTGTGGACTGCGCGGGCGCTTTTTCTCGCCCGCGTAGTCTCCCAGTTCGTTCGCTTTTTGACCGGGGTAGAGATCCACCCTGCCGCTCAGATCGGTCGCCGCGTCATCATTGACCACGGTTCTGGCGTCGTCATTGGTGAAACTGCCATCGTGGGCGACGACGTATTGATCTACCACGGCGTCACTCTCGGCGGCACAAGTTCGCAGGGCGGCAAGCGTCACCCCACTCTCGGCAGCGACATCGTTGTGGGGGCCGGTGCGGCCATCCTCGGCGACATCACGATCGGGTCTGGTTCCGTTGTGGGTGCTGGTGCGGTAGTTGTGGCGGATGCCCCAGCCGATTCTCTTCTCGTCGGAGCTCCCGCCGTCGCTCGACCCAAGCGTGGAACGAAAGCCCCGCTCGACGACTTCGGTTACACCGATCCTGCGATCTATATCTAGCGCGACTGCTGTTCTCGCTAGGGTGGACTGTTCGTCAGATTAGTAAGTTATGCTCAGCCGCATGGTGAGTACCGAGCTGCTGCACACTGCCCCTGAGCCCGCGGGCATCGTCGTCGAGAATGTTGGTCGATCGTTCGGCAACGTCCATGCCGTCCGCGATGCGAGTTTCGTCGCAGACCCCGGCACGGTTACTGGCCTCATTGGTCCGAATGGTTCCGGCAAAACCACCCTCATGCTCATGCTGGGTTCGCTGCTTCAGCCGGATGCCGGCAGCATCCGGATTGCCGGTCATGATCCTGTGACCGAGACCGCTGCGGTGCGTTCGCGGCTGGGGTGGATGCCCGATGTTCTCGGTTCGTGGTCCACAATCAGCGTGCGTGACACCCTCATTTACACGGCGCGAATGTACGCTATGGATAAAACGACCGCTGCGGGGCGTGCAGCGGAACTCATTGCCCTCGTTGACCTTGGTGAACTCGCCGACAGCCCCACGCGTGTGCTCTCGAGAGGCCAGAAACAGCGGCTGAGTCTCGCTCGCGCGCTCGTGCATGACCCGTCGGTTTTGCTGCTCGATGAACCAGCCTCTGGCCTCGACCCCGTAGCTCGCGCCCACTTGCGCACCCTTGTTCGCCGTCTCGCTTCCGAAGGCAAGACGCTTCTCGTGTCGAGCCACGTGCTCTCTGAGCTAGACGAAATGGCTGACGGTGCCGTGTACCTATCGAAGGGCGTCACAGCATCCGCGGAAGCCTTGGCGCGAAGTCGCGCGACGGCTCGGCCCTGGCGCATCCGCTCGAGCGACGCCGTGGCTCTGCGCGCGGCACTCGTTGCTGAGGGAATCGAGGAGGCCGCGATAGCGACCGATCGCACGGAACTGATTGTTGCTCTGGAGGGCGAGGCTGCGGCATCCGCCCTGCTTGCTCGCTTGGTGGGTGCCGGAGTCGCAATCAGCACTTTTGCCCCAGCCGTAGGCGACCTCGAACATGCCTTCATCGATCTCAGCACGGAGGACAATAAATGAAAGCGTTCTTCTCTGGCGTTGGAGTGATTCTCTCGCTCGAACTGCGTCAACGCGTGCGCACCACGAGTTGGTACATTCTTCTCGCCGTTTTTGTGGGCCTGATCTTCATGGTGACGGTGTTGCTGTCATTTGCGCTGAGCGGCTTCGGTAGCGATGACAACGGCGCTGGCGGTATCTTCTCGACGATCATCTACTTTGTGCTGCTCTTGGGCACTCTTGTTGCCCCAGCGCTTTCGGGCAACGCGATCAATGGTGACCGGGATGCTGGCACGCTCGCGACGACGCAAGTGACGCTCATCACCACGGGCCAACTCATCATGGGCAAGTTTCTTTCGGCGTGGGTGACGGCACTTGCGTTCTTGGCGGCGGCTATACCGTTTCTCGTTTATTCGGCTCTCGTTGGCCAATTGCGGGCAAGCACGATCCTTGTCTCGATTGTGATTTTGGCGCTTGAACTTGGAGTCGTGGCGGCAGTAGGGGTTGGGCTCTCAGGGCTACTCTCGCGACCGCTCTTCTCTATCGTGGTTACCTATCTCGTGGTTGCCGCACTCAGCGTCGGAACTCTCATCGCCTTCGGTCTCGGCGGGCTAGCGCTGCAGACGACGGCGACACGGACCTCAAGCTACGCCCTCGAGTACGACAGCGCGGGCGCGCCAACGGCCTGTTCGGCACCCGAGAGCTATGAGTATCAGACGCCTCGATTCGATCTTTTTTGGGGCGCACTAGCGTCCAACCCGTACGTCATTTTGGCGGATGCTGTGCCGACCACGTATGACACAAACGGTCAGCCGACAGATCTCTTCGGCTACTTCAAGCTGGGCACCCGGATGGCGCAAACCGCGCCGGACCTAGAGGGCGGCTACAACGAGTGCGTCGTGGGAGAGCGAGAGCAGTATCCGGACTCCCCAAGCGCTCGCGAGGTGATTGACTCCACCACTCCGAGCTGGGCGGTCGGGTTAGCGGTGCACCTTGCCCTCGCCGGAGGGCTTCTTGCTGGGGCCTGGTCGCGCACGAAGACCCCAGCAGCACAGCTGAGTCGCGGCAGCCGCATCGCCTAATGTCTCATTCCGGTTTCGGTCGATGAATCTGTAGCGTAAGCGCTTGCAGAACCCTCTCGGAGTGGCTTAGCGTGATTGATGAACACGCTCTCTGGAGATTTTGTCACTCTGAGGGGCGGGTTCTGAGCTGCAGTTGTTCCCCCGTATGCTGCTCGGCTTGCGGGCAAAACCTCGACGAGGAGGATTTGTATGATTTCCCACCACTATCGACGAGCCTTGCTGCCGATTGCCACTCTGGGCATCGCAAGTATGGTTCTCACCGGCTGCGCATCAGGCTCTGGTGGCGCAGGCGGGCCCGGCGATTCAGGAGACGCGGATGGCGTTGTCACCATCTACGGAACCATTGCCGACACAGAAGCTGAACTTCTCGAAGAATCCTGGGCTGACTGGGAGACCGAGAACGACATCGACATCCAGTACGAATCCAGTAAAGAGTTTGAAGCTCAGATCAGTATTCGTGCGCAGGGTGGCAACGCGCCCGACCTTGCAATCTTCCCGCAGCCAGGTCTGCTTGCTGACCTTGCATCTCGCGACTACATCCAGCCGGCACCCGAAGGCGTTCAAGCGAACGTCGACGAGTACTGGTCAGACGACTGGGCCGCGTATGCAACCACGGGTGACACACTGTACGGCGCGCCGCTGATGGCCAGCGTCAAGGGCTTCGTGTGGTACGCCCCGTCACAGTTCGCTGAGTGGGGCGTTGAGGTTCCCGAAACATGGGACGAACTGCTCACCCTCACGCAGACGATTGCTGACACCACCGGAACCGCACCGTGGTGTGCAGGATTCGGTTCGGATGCCGCAACAGGCTGGCCGGGAACGGACTGGGTAGAAGACCTCGTTCTTCGCGAAGCCGGAGCGGAGACCTACGACAAGTGGGTTTCACACGAGATTCCGTTCAGTGACCCTGCCATCGTTTCTGCCTTCGATTCCGTGGGCGAGATCCTCTTGAACCCTGACTATGTGAACGCGGGATTCGGCGATGTGAAGTCGATCAACAGCACACCCTTCGGTGACCCGGCTCGTGCCTTGGGCGACGGAACCTGTGCGCTGCACCACCAGGCATCGTTCTTTGATGGCTTCATCCAGGATCCCAAGAACGGCAACGCTTCAGTGGGACCGGATGCTGACATCTGGGCCTTCGTCACTCCTTCCGTTGAGGCCGGCGGCAACGCTGTCACCGGTGGTGGCGAGATTGTCGGCGCGTTCTCGAACGACGAAGACACCATCAAGGTGCAGGAATATCTCTCGAGCCCCGAGTGGGCAAACTCTCGCGTAGCTCTCGGTGGTGTCATCAGCGCTAACAATGGCCTTGACCCCGCCAACGCGAGCAGCCCGATCCTTCAGCAGGCCATTGAGATTCTGCAAGACCCCGAAACGACGTTCCGCTTCGACGCCTCCGACCTCATGCCGGGTGTTGTTGGCGCAGGTTCGTTCTGGACGGGAATGGTCGACTGGGTCAACGGCAAGTCAACCGAAGAAGTGCTCTCGACGATCGATGCCTCATGGCCGTCTGAGTAGTTCGACTTCATAGAGTGATCGCGGTATGAGTCGCGGGCTGGGATGTTGTCCCAGCCCGCACTTATATCCGCACCACGCGACAGAGTTGTCGTAGAGTCAGAGCAGCGAAGAGTCCAGTGATGCACTCGAAAGGTTTGTCATGTCAGCTTTCCTAGCCTGGGTTTCGACCCTTCCAGCCCTTGCACAAATCCCCCTTGTGCTGCTGGCGTTCTTCGCAGTGATCGCACTGCTGATTTTCTTTCTCGAAGTTGCGCCGCGATCGGGACGCAAATTCACCATCATCCGCGCCGTTGCGTGCGTGCTCATTCCCGGGCTCGTGTTTCTTGCGCTCGGCTCAGTCTTGTGGGCGGCAGCCGCGGCAACCGTGTTCGGCGCACTGTTCTTTTACCTCGACTACAGGTCAAAGCAAGGCGCTGGGTACTTGTTCCAGCTGGTCGGTTTTCTGAGTCCCGCCATCTTCCTCCTGGCCATCGGACTCATCTACCCGACGATCCAGACCACGATTCAAGCGTTCATGAATAGCCGCGGAACCCGCTTTGTTGGCCTTGAGAACTTCATCTGGATCTTCACTCAAGACACCGGCATCCGCACTGTCGCCAACACGTTCGTCTGGGTGCTGATTGTTCCCGCCGTCTCCACCATTTTTGGTCTCGCCTACGCCGTGTTTATCGACAAGTCGCGCGGCGAAAAAGTGTTCAAACTCCTCGTCTTCATGCCCATGGCTATCTCGTTCGTGGGCGCAAGCATCATCTGGCGTTTCGTGTACGCCGTGCGACCCGCCGGGCAGGAGCAGATCGGTCTTCTCAACCAGATTGTGGTCTGGCTCGGCGGTGAACCCGTCTCGTGGCTGTCGAATTCGCCGTGGAATACGTTCTTTCTCATCGTGGTGCTGATCTGGATTCAGACCGGTTTCGCCATGGTGATCCTGTCGGCTGCGATCAAGGGTGTTCCCGCTGAGCAACTCGAGGCCGCGGAGCTTGACGGGACCAATGCGTGGCAGCGCTTTATGAATGTCACCGTGCCGGGCATCCGCAGCTCACTCGTCGTTGTCTTGACCACGATCTCGATTGCCTCCCTGAAGGTCTTCGACATCGTTCGAACAATGACGGCCGGTGCCAATGAGACCAGCGTGATCGCCAACGAAATGTACTCCCAATGGCAAGGCTTCGAAGTCGGCAGGTCGGCAGCTTTCGCCGTCGTGCTGTTCCTGATGGTGTTGCCGATTGTTATCTATAACGCGAGACAGATCCAAAAGCAGAGGGAGATCCGATGACTGCGACAGTTCCCGCACGAGTTCCGGTCGACAAGAAGACCAAGAAGCAACTCGCTCGAGGTGAAGGGGCTGGAACGCGCACCAAGAAGCGCCTCACGAGCCGAGGGGCAACTATTGCCGCTCTCGTCATCGCGGTGCTCTGGACGACACCCACTTTCGGCCTCTTCATTTCGTCGATCCGGCCGCCGGAGCAGATTCTCCGCAACGGTTGGTGGACGATCTTCCAGAACCCCGGGTTCACTCTGAACAACTACACCGAGGTGCTCGCCGCGGGTAACAGCACGCTGAACCTTGCGGGCGCATTCATTAACTCGATTGCCATCACGCTTCCGGCCACGATCTTTCCGCTCGTGATCGCCAGCCTGGCTGCCTATGCCTTCGCCTGGATCAAGTTCCCTGGTCGAAACTGGATGTTTATTGGCGTCTTTGCGCTGCAGATTGTGCCTCTACAGATGGCGCTTGTTCCCCTGCTGAGCCTGTTCTCCCGTGGCCTGTCGATCGGCGACGTTGAACTGTTCTCAAGCCTCAACGCCTCCAACTCCTATTCGCAAGTGTGGATTGCGCACACGATCTTCGCGCTCCCGCTAGCAATCTTCCTGCTGCACAACTTCGTCGCCGAGATCCCGGGTGAACTCATTGAGGCAGCTCGAGTGGATGGTGCTGGTCACGGTCAGATCTTCTTCCGCATTGTGCTCCCGCTCACGATGCCGGCAATCGCCTCCTTCGCGATCTTCCAGTTCCTCTGGGTCTGGAACGACCTTCTCGTAGCGCTGGTATTTGCCGACGGACGAGTTGCGCCCATGACGAAGCTCTTGGCAGAGATCACCGGTAGCCGCGGTCAAGATTGGAACCTGCTCACCGCCGGTGCCTTCATCTCGATCCTCGTGCCACTCATCGTGTTCTTCGCACTGCAGCGGTACTTCGTACGCGGACTCCTCGCCGGATCGACGAAGGGCTAATTCGACGAAGGGATCGCGTGCAGAACGTGCCGGGGGCTGATGCGTCGTCAGAACGGCTGCGCGTTAGCCGCCAAGCACAAGCAGGATGCTTGCGGCGATGCCCAAGGCGATGCCCACATATTGCACGGGCGCGATTCTCTCGCGCAGCACAATCGCCGCCAGCAACACCGTGCCAGCGGGGTAAAGAGCAGTGAGCACCGCGATGACCGAGAGGTCACCCGTGCGAACGCCCGTAATGATGGCCATGTTGGCGATCACATCGAGGGTGCCGCCGACCATAGCGAAGTAGATTCCACGACGCCACGCGGGGTGTCGGGCGGGAGCTGATGCTCCGGCTCGCTTGCGCTTAGCTAACGCGGCCATGACAAAGAACAGCGTGAACATGAGCAGCGCATTGACGACGCGGTTGCCCACAACGGGAATGATGCCAGAGTCGTCGGGCGCGGCATCCAGAATCACAAAGAAGAGCCCGATTGCGCTGCCAGCGCCCACCGCCATGAGGAGCGCTTTGAGGCTCGGACGCACGGCGTCTTTCTCGGGAACGAAACCGACGAGCACGACCGCGATGAGCGCGACGGGGATCGCGACGAAACCGAACGTGCCCAGGGACTCTCCGCGCAGCAGGCCGACCGTCACCGGCACAAGCGCCGACATTACGGCCGTCACGGGGGACAGGATACTCATGGGCCCGATCGCGAGGCAGGCGTAGAGCAAGCCGATCGCTACTGCGCTGTTGACTCCCGCGAGTATGCCGTAAAGCACCGCTTCGGTTGACCACACGTTGGTGACGAAAGGGAAGATGAAGAGCAGCACAACGAGCCCAGCCAGGGCGCCGACTGCGGTTGCCAAAATGGGGCTAATCCGTTTGGCAGCGATGCCACCGAAAAAGTCTGCGGCACCGAAGGTGAGCGCGCTAGAAAGCCCGAGAAATACGGTAAACATGGTGCCTGTCGCTGTGGGGACGAATCAAGCCAATGGTAGTGGCTGCGCCTAGACTTCTCGGCATGGTGTCTGCCCAGTCTGTTCTTGAGTCCACGTTCGGTTACGACTCGTTCCGGGGGCAGCAGGGCGAGATCATCGACACGATAGTCGGCGGCGGCGATGCCCTTGTTCTCATGCCGACCGGTGGCGGCAAGTCGCTGTGTTACCAGATTCCCGCTCTCGTGCGTGAGGGCACCGGCGTAGTTATCTCGCCTCTCATCGCTTTGATGCAAGATCAGGTGGATGCTCTCGCCGCCGTTGGCGCGCGTGCCGCGTTCCTCAACTCCACCCAGTCCGCCGACGAGCGCACTCGCGTCGAAAACGCGTACCGGGCTGGTGAGCTGGATCTGCTCTACCTCGCCCCGGAGCGCCTCCGCGTTTCCTCCACTGTCGATCTGCTCAAGCAGGGCCAGATCGGGCTTTTCGCCATCGACGAAGCGCACTGTGTGTCGCAGTGGGGCCACGACTTTCGCCCCGACTACCTGCAGCTCGATGTGTTGCACGACCTGTGGCCGAGCGTCCCACGTATTGCGCTGACCGCCACCGCGACCGAAGCCACTCGCAAAGAGATCGCCCAGCGACTCAAACTCACCGACGCCACCCCGTATGTTTCTAGCTTTGACCGGCCCAACATCCAGTACCGCATAGAAGCGAAGGCGCAGCCGCTGCAGCAATTGCTGACGCTGCTGACCACCGAGCATCCGGGCGATGCGGGCATTGTGTATTGCCTGTCGCGAGCTTCGGTCGAGAAGACGGCGCAGTTCTTGGTCGAGAACGGCATCCCCGCGCTGCCGTATCACGCGGGTCTCGACTCGCGAGTGCGGGCAAGCAACCAGAGCCGCTTCTTGCGAGAAGAGGGCATGGTGATGGTTGCGACAATTGCGTTCGGTATGGGCATCGACAAGCCTGACGTGCGCTTCGTCGCGCACCTCGATCTGCCCAAGAGTGTTGAGGGTTATTACCAAGAGACTGGGCGTGCCGGCCGTGACGGTTTGCCCGCAACCGCGTGGCTTGCCTATGGCCTGCAGGATGTCATGCAGCAGCGGCGCATGATAGATCAGTCGGGCGGCGATCTGGCTCACCGTCGTAATCTGAGCGCCCACCTCGATGCGATGCTCGCGCTGTGCGAGACAGTGGAGTGTCGCCGCGTGCAGTTGCTTGGCTACTTCGGTCAAGACTCGACTGCTTGCGGCAATTGCGACACGTGTCTGTCGCCGCCCGAGTCGTGGGATGGCACTGTTGCGGCCCAAAAGTTGATGTCCACGATTGTGCGACTGGAGCGCGAACGCAACCAGAAGTTTGGCGCCGGACACCTGGTCGACATCCTGATCGGCAAGATCACTCCGCGGGTAACTCAGCAACGACACGACGACCTCGCAACGTTCGGCATCGGTTCGGATGTCTCGGAGCAAGACTGGCGTTCGGTTGTGCGGCAGTTGCTCGCGCAATCGCTGCTGGCGGTGCAAGGGGAGTACGGCACGCTTGCGATTACGCCTGAGAGCGCCTCGGTGCTGAACGGATCGCGCACGGTCAAGCTGCGCAAGGAAGCGCCTCGCAAGGGGCGCGGATCGAGTGCCGGTGGCGGTGCGGCGAAGCGCAAGGTCATGACTGATCTGCCCTCCTCGGCGACCGACCTCTTCGAGAGTCTGCGGTCATGGCGTGCCGGTGTCGCCCGCGACAATGGGGTTCCGGCGTACGTTGTGTTCGCGGATGCCACCCTGCGCGGTATCGCCGTCACGAAGCCCGAGTCGCTGGCTGAGCTCTCGGAGATCAGCGGTGTCGGTGAGAAGAAACTCGAGACCTTTGGGGCGGCAGTGCTTGCGGTTGTCGCCGGCGGATCGGGTGAGGTCGAAGCCGCACGCGGTGTCGCTGCCGTTGCTGCACCGGTGTCCACTGCAGCCGCTCCCTCGACTCCACCGAGGCAGTCACGGCCGGCGACACGGCCGGCGTCTTCGCGACCTGCCTCTCGACCGGCCGCAGCGCGCCCGGCCCCGGCAACCGCGGTTCCCGGCGACGAAGACGACATCCCGTTCTACTCGGATGACGATGCTCCGTACGATGGGCCCCCTGAGTTCTAAACTTTTCGTCTCAGGTTAGGTATGCCATACTTAGGCAATGCTTACCTTGGAACGCGAGATCGCGAAAGACGCCCGCCCGGGCTATCGACCGTTCATGGCGCGTGTGGAAAGCATCCGCGAACTTTCGTCTCACTTTAGGCGCGTCACCTTCACGGGGCCGGAGTTCGAGACTTTCGGAACTGATGGTTTCGACCAGCGCATCAAGATAGTTTTGCCGCTTCCGGGCATCGGCTTGAGCGACATTGGTGCAACCGATCCTGAGACTATCGCCGAAGGCACGTGGTACTCCCGCTGGCGTGCGCTGCCCGACGAGGCACGTAACCCTTTCCGCACCTACACGATTCGTGCTGTGCGGCCCGAACTTCGCGAGATTGACGTCGACATGGTCTTCCATGGCGCTAACGGTCCCGCCGGTCGCTGGCTCGCTAAGGCAACGATCGGTGACGAGGTCATTATCGTCGGCCCCGACGCCGCAAGCATCAACTCTGGCGTCGGAATCGACTGGCACCCTGGCCCCGCTCGCACCGTACTTCTTGCGGGTGACGAAACATCCGCGCCCGCTATCTGCAGCATCCTCGAGCGCCTCGATCCCAGTGTGCAGGCTCACGCGTTCATTGAGATTCCGGATGCCGCAGACAAGCTTCCGCTTGACGTGGGCGTCAATTGCTCCGTCACGTGGCTCGCGCGCAACGAGCAGCCCGCAGGCTCCGCGCTCGACCCCGCCGTCCGGGCGTGGACGAAAGCCAATTCGTCACTCGTGTTACCCGCACTCTCCCCTGCTGAGCAGCCGCTGGGTGACATCGACGTTGATACTGAACTGTTGTGGGATTCGCCGGGTGTAGCATCCGGAACCCACTTTTATGCCTGGCTTGCGGCAGAAGCAAGCGTCATCAAACTGCTTCGCCGTTTTCTCGTGAGCGAGACCGGCGTTGACCGCAAGCAGGTTGCCTTTATGGGCTACTGGCGTCTCGGCAAGTCCGAAGCGCAGTAACTCGCACCGCAACAACGACAACCACCGCCCATGACCCAGACCGTTCCGGCTTCGCGCACGACGCTGAGCCTCCGTACCCGGCGCTGGGTCACCCTGTTCGCAGCTCTCGGGCTGCTCGCAGTAGTTCTCGTGTTGAGCCTTGCTCTTGGCGCTCGCGGCGTCGAGTTCTCACAAATCTGGCAGGCACTCTTTGCTCCCGAGGCGGGCAACAACGACCAGCTTGTGATCCGGGAGTTGCGGCTGCCCCGCACTATCGTCGGCGTGCTCGCAGGGCTCTCGCTTGGCGTAGCCGGTGCAGTCATGCAGGGAGTCACTCGCAATCCGCTCGCAGATCCGGGCCTCCTCGGTGTCAACGCCGGGGCCTCGCTTGCGGTTGTCTTTGCGATCAGTGTGCTGTCGATCTCTAACCCCACGGGCTACATTTGGTTCGCTTTTGCCGGGGCTGCTGCTGCCGCGAGTATCGTTTACGCGATTGGCTCGCTCGGTCGGGAAGGGGCAACCCCTGTCAAGCTTGTGCTTGCCGGAACAGCCGTCACCGCCGGCATCACGTCGATGATCTCGCTGGTCCTTATCTCGGATGCCGACACCCTCAACACCTATCGGTTCTGGTCGGTGGGCTCCCTTGCAAGCAGCAATCTCGACGCTGTGCAGATTGTCATTGGTTTCGTGATGATTGGGGCCGTTCTCGCTATCACTTCGGGGCGGATGCTCAACCTCGTCGCCCTCGGCGATGACCTCGCTCGTGGCCTCGGTCAGCGGATCCACGTAGCCCGGGCAATTGCTGCCGGAGCTGTCGTTCTGCTCTGCGGATCAGCCACTGCTCTCGCCGGGCCGATCGTCTTTGTCGGTCTTGTTGTGCCCCACATTGTGCGCCCGTTCACTGGCCCTGATTACCGCTGGATCATCGCAGTCTCTGCCGTGGTCGGTCCCAGCCTCCTCTTGGTCGCTGACATTGTGGGTCGCCTCGTGGTCGCGCCTTCTGAGCTCGAAGCGGGACTCGTTGTAGCGCTAATTGGCGCCCCGGTCATGATCGCCCTCGTGCGCCGAGTGAAGTTGGCTGGACTGTGAATCGCACTCAACGCATCATCACCGGGTTGTCGATTGGTGCCCTCGCCCTCGCTCTCGTCAGTATTGCGGTTGGGGCATATACGCTAGCGTTGCCCGATTTGCTCGCAACACTGTTCGGCGGCGGCACCCCGTCAGACCGCTTCATTGTCTTTAAACTGCGGCTTCCACGTGTGTTGCTCGCGATGCTTGTTGCTGTCGGCTTTGGCCTTGCCGGCGCACTGTTCCAAAGCTTGCTGCGTAATCCTCTGGCGAGCCCCGACATCATTGGTATCAGTGGTGGCGCTAGCGTTGCCGCAGTGCTCAGCCTCCTCATTTTTGGGGCGACCGGGCTTGTCGTGTCGCTTTCCGCTCTCGTCGGCGCGCTCATCGTCGCCTTCGTGATCTACCTCTTATCGTGGCGCTCAGGCATGAACGGAATGCGCTTCGTTCTGATCGGTGTCGGCATCGCGTTCATGGCGCAATCGGTGATCGGCTACCTCATTACCCGCGGGGATGTCCGCGACGCACAGCAGGCGCTCGTCTGGATGGTCGGCGGGCTTGGCGGTGCCAGCTGGGAAGACGTACTCATCATGGTCGTCAGTCTCGTCGTGTTGGTGCCCGCAGTTGTGCTGCTCGCTTCACGACTCCGGATGCTGCAGCTCGGCGATGATCTTGCTGCGGGCCTCGGCGTGGCCGTGCAGCGCTCGCGGCTCGCCCTCATCGTCGTGGCTGTCGCCCTCGTGGCGATCGCAACCGCCCTTGTGGGGCCGCTCGCGTTTGTCGCTTTCGTCTCCGCCCCAATTGCTCGACGACTAGTGCGCGGGGGAGGGCTCGCGCTTGTGCCGAGTGCCCTTGTGGCGATTGTTCTTGTGCTTGGCGCTGACTTTGTTGCCCAACATCTCCTCACCACAGGAACTCAGGTGCCCACCGGAATTGTCACGGGCATCGTGGGTGCTCCGTACTTGCTGTGGCTCATCTCCACCACCAACCGCGAAGGACGTGCCTCGTGACCCAGATTGACGCGCCCCAACGGCCTACGCACGATCTGCGCGCCGACAACGTGACTCTCAACTATGGCGGCCGCGACATTGTGTCGAACGTGAGTGTGGGGATTCCTGACGGCAAGATGACCGTGATTGTGGGCGCGAATGCCTGCGGCAAGTCGACTCTGCTGCGCGGATTGTCACGGCTGCTGCGACCGGCTTCTGGTCGAGTGATGCTCGACGGGCGCGACATCCATTCGCTGCAGTCGAAAGAGGTTGCTCAGCTTGTCGGAATATTGCCGCAGTCGCCGATTGCCCCCGAGGGCATCACGGTGCGCGACCTTGTGGCGCGAGGGCGTTATCCGCATCAGGGTTGGTTTCAGCAGTGGTCGCCGTCGGATGAGGCGGCTGTCGAGCACGCGTTGAACGCGACCGATACTGCCGAGTTGGCGTCGCGGCGCATCGAAGAGCTTTCTGGCGGTCAACGTCAGCGGGTGTGGATCGCGATGGCGTTGAGCCAGAATCCCGACATCCTGCTGCTTGATGAACCGACGACGTTCTTGGATGTGCGTCACCAGCTTGATGCGCTTGACGTGCTCGCTGACCTCAATCGAGAACGCGGAACCACTGTTGTCATGGTGCTGCACGAGCTGAACCTAGCGGCACGCTATGCCGATCACATGATTCTGATGTGTGAGGGGCGCATCCTCGCTCAAGGAACACCGTCTGAAGTGGTTACAGCCGAGCGGATGCGCGAAGCTTTCGGCCTTGAGGCTCAGATCATTGATGATCCGGTGTCGCATTCACCGATGGTGATTCCGCTTGGTCGCCGCTAGTTCGCAGGGCTACCGCGCCTTGCCCACCTAGATGTCCCGCTTTCCCCACCCAGCTTGCGAATATTGGTTAGGCAAGCCTATCCTTACCATGCACCTATCGTTCGATCGAGGAGATCAATGTCACGCCGACCCCGCCTTGCCGCTCTCGCGGCGGCCACCGCTGCACTTATCGCGCTGAGCGGATGCTCTGCTTCCGGCCCAGATGGCGATGCAGAAGCGCCTGCAGCATCCGACGCTTTCCCTGTCACCATCGAGCACGCGTTCGGTGAGACCGTCATCGAGAGCGAACCCCAGCGGGTTCTCACCCTGGGGTGGGGCAGCGGCGACGCCGTGCTCGCGCTCGGTGTGGTTCCTGTGGGTATGGAGGCACAGAACTACGGTGGCGACGAGAACGGCGTTTTGCCGTGGGCCGCGGATGCTCTCGCTGACCTCGGTGGCGATGCTCCCCTTATCTTCCCTGCCACCGCTGATGCTCCCGCCTACGAGCAGATCGCCGAAGCTGCGCCGGATCTGATCCTGGCGACGTACTCGGGAATCACTGAAGAGCAGTACGACCTCCTCAGCGAGATCGCACCCGTTGTCGCTTACCCCGACCTGCCGTGGACCACCCCGTGGCGTGATGTGATCAGCATCACCGGCACCGCTTTGGGCAAGTCAACCGCAGCGGATGAGGTGCTCGCGAGCATCGACGAGATCGTTGCCGAGAAAGCTGCCGAGCATCCTGAGTTTGCAGGCAAGACCTTTGCTGCAACCTATGACGTTGGAGGAACCTTCTACGTCTACAAGCCAGCTGACCCCCGCGTGGAGTTCTTGATTGACCTCGGTCTCGAAAGCGCTCCAGCCGTTGACGCTCTCTCGAACGGCGATTCCTCGTTCTACTACACGCTCAGCTACGAAAAGCTCGATGCGCTCGATAGCGACTTGCTGATCGGATACTTTGAGAACCAAGAGGCGGGCGAGGCTTTCGCTGCCCAGCCCTACGCGCAGAGCATTCCAGCCGTCGCTGCTGGCGGGTTGGTCTCTGTCGAAGGTGCAGCTCTTGTATCTTCGGTTTCTCCTCCCACGGCACTCTCGCTGCCCTGGGGTGTCGACAGCTTCGTTGACGCGATCGCCGCAGCGCTGAAGTAAC